>CDYM01030713.1_pt1 | contig 14366 bp, 9 predicted proteins | sample 554981 | NCBI WGS metagenome assembly CDYM01 (sample SAMEA3182081, study PRJEB8094) | gut metagenome | biome: human; feature: gut; material: Stool; isolation source: human stools | place: Canada | collected 2012-12-04 | reverse complement strand
GCGTGTACACCGCATCCGGGCCTCCGGCGTACCGTTCCAACGCCCTGATGGACTTGCGGTACTGGCCTATGGTGGATTCCATATAACCGGCCCCGTAAAGCGCGCGGACCACCTCGCCCGCGACATGGCCAACCGTCGTCTCACCCATGGCAAACTCCTTCGTTCGAATCAAATGGGACAAGACGAACATAACCCGGAACGTTAAGCCGGGAAACCACATGGGACACGGCCAGCCACCAAGACCCCGAACCGTTCCCCGGCTTAACAACAAACCCGGCTTAATCGGAATGGATGATTGGATGTTCCCCGTCCCTGAGCGTGGCGACCGCGTCAAGGAGCATCCGGTTCGCCATGTCGGCGTTCGGGGAGCGCGACAAGGTCCAGGAGACCACCATCCCGTCGAAGCAGTCGACCACCGGGGAAAGCCAGCACTTGTACCCGTCCATGGTGAACTGGGTGACGTCCGTGACCCACAGCATGTTCGGCGCGTCGGCGTGGAAGTCCCGCTCCACGAGGTTCGCCGGGGCCTCGCCGATCTCGCCGGCGTAGGAGCTCCACCGCTTCGGCCGCTTCAGGTACACGGGCCGCATGGCCCCCTCGCGCATGATCCGCCTGACGACCTTCTCCGAGACGACGATCGGGTCGGACTCGTCAAGGCGCAGCATGCGGTGGATGGTCCGGTATCCCCATGCGCGCCCACCCTGCTCGAACAGGCCGGCGACGCGGGCCCGCAGCACGGCGTACCTGTCGCCCGCGGCGATCGCGCCGCGCTCGTAATAGTAGGTGCTGCGTTTCAGCCCCACGGCCTTCAGACAGGCCGCCAGGCCGAATTCACCCCTGATCGCGTCGACGACCCGCGTCCTCTCCCTGTTCGTCAGCATGGACGGGTCGAGGCGCGGGTCGTCGGCTTTTAAAACATCGATCGTCTCCCGCATCACCGCGTTCTCCAGCCGCAGGACCTCCACCTGCCGGCGCAGCTCCTCCACGTCATCGCCGGCCGCGGGCATCGGTTCGGCCGGCATCGGCGCGTTTCTCCTGTCCATCAGTCCCAGTATCCCCTCGCTCCGGTAGCGGCGCATCCACTGGTACACGCTCGTCGGCGTGCAACCCGCGTCGCGCGCCACGCGGGCGAGGGGCTCGCCCTCGAGCGCGCGTCTGGCCGCATTCGTCTTGCATTCCAGCGTATACGAACGCCTGCACGCGCCCGTGATCTCGTCGGCCTCCGCGTCCAGCATCGCGTTCAACAGCTGTTCGACCTTCTCCGACACCAACCGGTCCAGCTTCGTCTCGAGCATGTTCTCGTCGACCTGTAGAATCTGATTCGGCATGGTTCCGTCGCCTTCCTAAATAGGTTGATTTGGTTTGGCGACTGAAATCGTACCCGGACGACGGACCATGTCTCTCAACTCAAGCCTCAACCAAAATGCGCAACAAACCGGGCGTTATCAATCGGACACATTGGAGTCGGACAGGCTAAGCTGCATAGAACACCGCATCTAATCGGTTCGACACGCGCATTTCACTGCGCGACTGGACATTGACGTCCCTTTCGAGGTAATATCGAACCGGTTCGATACATACGTGAGTATGCAAATACGTAAACAACAAACAGGCAGATGCGCACGCAAATTGCACCCGCGCCCATGAGCCAAGGGAGGTCCCATGAAAAACAAAGTGCAACTCATCACATACGCCGATCGTCTCGGCGATGGCACTCTTAGCTCGATGACCGACATCCTGCGCACCCGCTTCGACGGCGTGTATGACGGCGTGCATATCCTGCCGTTCTTCACTCCGTTCGATGGTGCGGATGCAGGCTTCGACCCGATCGACCATACCAAAGTCGACGAACGTCTCGGCAGCTGGGACGACGTCGCCGAACTCTCCAAGACCCACAACATCATGGTCGACGCCATCGTCAACCACATGAGCTGGGAATCCAAGCAGTTCCAAGACGTGCTTGAAAAAGGTGAGGAATCCGAGTATTACCCGATGTTTCTGACCATGAGCTCCGTCTTCCCGAACGGCGCCACCGAAGAGGACCTGGCCGGCATCTACCGTCCGCGTCCGGGCCTGCCGTTCACCCACTACAAGTTCGCCGGCAAGACGCGCTTGGTCTGGGTGAGCTTCACCCCGCAGCAGGTTGATATTGACACCGATTCCGACAAGGGTTGGGAATACCTCATGTCGATTTTCGACCAGATGGCCGCCTCTCACGTCAGCTACATCCGCCTCGACGCCGTCGGCTACGGCGCTAAGGAAGCTGGCACGAGCTGCTTCATGACTCCGAAGACGTTCAAGCTGATCTCCCGTCTGCGCGAGGAGGGCGTCAAGCGCGGCCTTGAAATCCTCATCGAGGTTCACAGCTATTACAAGAAGCAGGTGGAGATCGCCTCCAAGGTGGACCGCGTCTACGATTTCGCCCTGCCGCCGCTGCTTCTGCACTCGCTGTTCACCGGTCACGTCGAACCCGTGGCCCACTGGACCGAGATCCGCCCGAACAACGCCGTCACCGTGCTCGATACGCACGATGGCATCGGCGTGATCGACATCGGCTCCGACCAGCTCGACCGCTCCCTCAAGGGCCTCGTGCCCGACGAGGACGTCGACAACCTGGTCAACACCATCCATGCCAACACCCACGGCGAATCCCAGGCCGCCACCGGTGCCGCCGCGTCCAACCTCGACCTCTACCAGGTCAACTCCACGTACTACTCGGCCCTCGGCTGCAACGACCAGCACTACTTGGCCGCCCGCGCCGTGCAGTTCTTCCTGCCGGGCGTGCCGCAGGTCTACTACGTGGGCGCGCTCGCCGGCCGCAACGACATGGAACTGCTGCGCCGCACCAACAACGGCCGCGACATCAACCGCCACTACTACTCCACCGCCGAAATCGATGAAAACCTCGAACGCCCGGTGGTCAAGGCCCTGAACGCCCTGGCCAAGTTCCGCAACGAGCTGTCTGCATTCGATGGCGAGTTCAGCTACGAGGTCGATGGCGACACGTCCATCACCTTCCGCTGGACCGCCGCCGACGGCGCGTCCACGGCCGCCCTCACCTTCGAGCCCGGACGCGGCCTCGGCACAGACAACGCCACCCCGGTCGCCAGCCTTGCCTGGAGCGATGCCGCCGGCGACCACGAAACCCACGATCTGCTCGCCAACCCGCCGATTGCCGATATCGACTAACCGTTGGCCCATAAACGTCACTCCGCTGTGCGCGCTCCAAGTAGTGCGCCCGGCGTAAGCTGGGTTCATGGAAAGCAAACCGCCCGCAGTGCACTGAAGCCAGTGCGCTCGGGCGGTTTTGCGTATGCGGGGTTGAAGGTCGTGCTCCTGCGGGCGCGGCCCAAGCATCCCGCCGGAATCGACGAGACGAGCAGCAGAACAGAGAAAGAGCAGCATCATGTTGGAACCGTATGTGCGTCCGGGTATTGATGATCGCCCGGATTTGGACAAGGTCCTAAGTCCCGAAGACAAAGCCGCCGTGGCCAGACTGGCCATCAAGAATCGCCGCCGCCCGCCCGAAGCCTCTGCGGACCAGCCTGAGGCTCAGGCTGTGCGATTGGCTTCCGCCGGTTCTTCGGCAGCCGCTGCTGCAGCCGCCAGTGTGGACACTCCCGCGCCGGATATGTCGTCCGCCTACCTCGACATGCGCGATCCCATGGTCGCCGTCAATGGCCAACGCCCTACCGCAGGTCAGGTCTCCCGACTCAACTGGGGTTTCTTCGCTGCTTCAATTCTGGTCGGCGCACCTTGGGTGGCGTTGAACACCATTGCCATGCCCAACGCGATTGCGCGTACATTCGGCTATGACACTGCTGTTGCCGGTCATATCGCCATCAATCCGGCCACTGGCCGCCCGTTGCCCGTCGCCACCGAATTGGCGATGCCCCTGGCCGTGTTGGTGATTGTCGGCGTAGTGGCCTCCATGTTTGCGATGCCGCTGATTTCAGTGTTGTCCGACCACACACGCACGCCATTGGGCCGTCGTACCCCGTGGATGGTTGGCGGAGGTCTGCTGTGCGCGCTGATCACGCTGATTCTGGGGCAGAATATCGGCATCATTGTGCTTTGTATTTTCTGGGTGTTCCTACAGTTCGCCTATGCGATGCTTTCCGTGCCGTTGACCAGCGCCATCAGCGAACGGGTGCCCGACAAGTTCCGCCCTCGCATCGAACGCTGGCATGGCATCGGTGTGATGCTCGGCCAAGCGCTTGGCGTGTGCATGGGTGCACTTGGTGTGATGTTCAATTCGTTTACGCCGTTTAGTTACACCGCCGTGCTATTTGCAGTGTCCGGTATTGCCACCGTATTGATTCTGCCCAAGGAGCCTTCTAGCGCTGAGCAGCCGAACCAGCTTTTTGACCGCAGTCAGGTACTTGACCAATTGCGCCCGCCGGCCCACGCTCCCGAGTTCTCCCGGGTGTTCGCCGCCCGTACGTGCATGATGGCCGGTGTTGGGCTGACCGGTGTGTTTCTGTGGTATCTCGTACGTTTCTGGGTTTATGGCAAGGCCGTGGTACTTACGTCCGCGCCGCTGACCATTCCGGCCGGATTCCTCATTGCCGGTATGGCTGTGGCCACATTGATCGGTGCCGCGCTCGCCTCCTGGGCCGCCGGGCCGATTTCCGAGCGAATCAAGGAAAAGAACATTCCCGTGGCCCGTGTGGTGGCCGGTGCCTGCCTGCTGTATGCCGCTGGTTTGGCGCTCGCATGGGGCCTTGGCGTCTGGTCCACCGGCACTGCCCGTGAAAACGGCATGCTGCTGTTTGCGTTGATTTCCGGATTCGCCTTTGGCGTCTATGATTCGCTCGGACTTGAACTGGTGATGGACTCTTTGCCCGACCCGCGCCGAGCCGGCCACGACCTCGGCATTTATGCGCTCGCCAACTCGGCCGGTCTGGCGCTCGCCGCCATCATCGGCGCGCTACTGGTGAACGCCTTCGAGCATAGCTTCGGCTATTACCTGCTCTTCCCGTCCGCCATCGTCATGGTGCTGCTGGCCGGAATCGTCACCCTCACCACCAAATCTGCCGAATAATAAACCGGTTCGAGTACACTGGTCAGCAGTGATCCAGTCCAGTACTCGCAGGGGAGCAAAACCATGGTCGGCATGCGCGACGTAGCCAAAGCGGCAGGGGTGTCCTTAAGCACCGTTTCGTTGGTGGTCAACAACACCGGCTACGTCTCGGCCGATATGCGTGCCAAAGTCGAGTCCGCGATGCGCCAGCTCAACTACATTCCCAACGAGCTGGCCCGCAACCTCTACCGAAACCGCACCAACACCATCGGCGTGATCATGCCGACCATCGCCCACCCGTTCTTCTCCACACTCACCGCGCATCTGCAGCGCGAGTTCGCCGCGCGCGACCTCAAAACCCTATTGTGTTCCACCGCCGATGCGGACAAAGGCGAGGGCGAATACGTCGATATGCTGCAGCGGCACATGATGGACGGCATCATCATGGCGGCCCACACCGAGCATCCGGCCGACTACTGGACCTCCATCCATCGGCCAATTGTCGCTTTCGACCGCACGCTCGGTGAGGGTGTGCCGGTCGTCCGGTCTGATCATGAACAGGGAGGCCGTCTGATTGCGCGCCAGCTCATCGATTCCGGCGCGCGCCACGTGGTGCTCGTTGGTGGCCCGCGTTCCCAGTTCGCGGAAGGCACCACTTTCCCCACGATTCGCTACCATCTCACCGTCGAGCGTCTGCTGGCTGAGGCCGGCATTGCCTGCGATTACGTGGAAGCCGGCACCGTGGCCGACATCGCCGCCCACGAAGCCACCGCATGCGCCATTTTCGAACAGTATCCTGATGTCGACGCCATCGTCGGCTCCGATGTGGTGGCATCCGTGGCATTGCAGGAAGCCTCACGACGGGGTATTGAGGTGCCTGCTGATCTGCAAGTCATCGCCTATGACGGCACTCTCATGGCCGAAACCGCCGGCAAACGCCTGACCGCGATTCGACAGGACTTCCCGGCCATCGCCGCCGCGCTCGCCGTCCGCATGGACTCACAGATCGCCGCCGACGGTGGCCCCGCCTCTCCGTCCAAGAACGATAGCGCTTCGGACGTTGACACCCAACCCACTCCCGAAGAAGTCATCCCCGTAGCCCTCATCCCCGGCGAAACCACCCGGTGACTCCTATCTTGGCTCCCCTCTCTGAGGCTGAGCTGTGAAGCAAACAGTCCGGTGGACTGTTTGTAGGCGAAGGCGAGCCGGGAGGCGAGCAGGCAGACTGCGGGCGGTAGCCCGTCTGTAATTGCGGCCGAGCTGGCGGCGTAGGCGACTGAGGGGAGCCGAGTCACGGCCGCCCACAGTCACCCATCTCACATGACTCCTACGTCACAATGTCCACAATGTGAACCCTTGCTGGATTGGCAAGACATACAAACCTATGTTTACATTCCAGTTCAGGTCGAACGGCCTGAGGAAATACCGAAAGGAGGCCACGCGATGACTGGATTCAATGCTTCTGCGTTTGTATCCGCACGAATTATTAGCCCGTCTTCGCTGGCGGACTAATTCGGCACTGATGCTTGAAGCCCCGTCAACGAAGGCAGGGCCAATCAAGCTGACACAATCGGCACGGCCCTGCATGATGCGGGGCTTTTTTGTTGCGCTCACAAGGCTTACGGCAGAATCCCGCAGACGGAAACGGTAGCGGACAGTACACGGCAACAACACAGCGACAGAACAACAACCTCCCTGTGGGGCGAAATAATCGCCCGCCGATGAGAGTGAACGAGAGCAAAACAGGAGTAACAATGACTGCAGCAGTCGAAGAGACTGGCTTAGGGCAGGCGGCAGGTAAAGCCGCTACCTTGGTACGCGATTCGGTCAAGACCGTGATCGCCGCGTCGATGGTCGGTACCGCCATCGAATTCTATGACTTCTACGCCTACGGCACCGCCGCGGCAAACTACTTCCCGCACATCTTCTTCTCCGCGAAGGACAACCCCACCGTCGCACTGCTGATGAGCTTGCTGACCTTCGCCGTCGCCTTCATCGCCCGCCCGCTGGGCTCGCTGATCTTCGGCCACTTCGGCGATCGCATGGGCCGCAAGACCACGCTGGTCGTCAGCCTGATGACCATGGGTGTCGGCACCTTCCTGATTGGCTGCCTGCCCACCTACGATCAGGTCGGCGTTGGTGCAGTCGCCATCCTCTGCCTGCTGCGTTTCATCCAGGGCATCGGCCTGGGCGGCGAATGGTCCGGCGCGGCACTGGTCGCCACCGAGAACGCGCCTGAAGACAAGCGCGCACTGTACGGCTCCTTCCCGGAGCTCGGCGCCCCGATCGGCTTCTTCCTGTCCAACGGCACCTACTTCGTGCTCGAATCCTTCAACAATCAGGACGCGATGCTGGCTTGGGGCTGGCGTGTGCCGTTCCTGCTGTCCGCCATCCTGGTGATCGTCGGTCTCGTGATCCGCGTTCACATGGAGGAGACCCCGATCTTCCGTATGGCTCAGGAGCAGAAGAAGGTTGTCAAGTCCCCGCTGACCGAGGTCTTCCGCAAGTCTTGGCGTCAGGTGCTGCAGGCCACCTTCCTTGTGGCTGTGACCTACACGCTGTTCTACACGCTCGCCACCTGGTCCCTCGCTTGGGGCACCAAGGAGCAGGGCGAAGGCGGCGGCAACCTTGGCTTCACCAACCAGGAATACCTGCTCATGCTCATGATCTCCATCTGCGTGTTCGCCCTGTTCATCGTGCTGTCCTGCCTGTACGCGGACAAGATCGGCCGCCGTCGCGTGCTGACCTTCTCCTCCTGCGCACTTGTGGTGTTCGCCGTACTCTTCCCGTTCCTGCTGGACGGTGGTCTGGTCGGCCAGAAGAACTTCTTCGCCAACATGGTGTTCCTGTGCGTCGGCTTTGCCCTGATGGGCATCGCCTTCGGCCCGATCGGCGCCTTCCTGCCTGAGCTGTTCGACGCCAACGTGCGTTACTCCGGCTCCGGCATCGGCTACAACCTGGCCGCCATCGTCGGCGCGGCTTTCGTGCCGACCATCGCCACTTGGCTGAGCTCCCACTGGGGCGTCCACTCCGTGGGCCTCTACCTTGCCGTGATGGCCGTGTGCTGCCTCGTCTCCGTGCTCACCTGCAAGGAGACTAAGGACGTTGACTTTACCAAGTGACGATGTTCACAACGTGAAAACCCCTAATTCCACTAAGTGAACCCCTACAGGGCTTTTCCGATGCGACGGGACTAAACCTGCATATCGGAAAAGCCCACAAGGAAAGCCACAACAGAATATCGCTCAGCGAAACCCCGCAGAACGCAAGAAAAATTCAACCCCATAAATAAACAAATAAATAAAAGGAGCGCCAAAAATGGCAGCAACTATCTGGTACGAGAAGGACGCCGATCTGTCCGTGTTCGATGGCAAGAAGGTGGCTATCCTGGGCTACGGTTCTCAGGGTCACGCCCACGCGCTGAACCTGCGTGACTCCGGTGTCGACGTGGTCGTCGGCCTGCGTCCTACCTCCAAGTCCGTGGAGTTCGCCAAGGAGCAGGGCCTTGAGGTCAAACCGGTTGGTGAGGCCGTCGCTGAGGCTGACGTTGTGATGATTCTTCTGCCTGACCAGTACCAGGCAGCCGTCTACAAGAAGGACGTTGAGCCGAACCTGAAGCCGGGCGCTGCCCTGGCCTTCGCCCACGGCTTCAACATCCACTACGGTTACATCAAGCCGTCTGAGGATCACCCGGTGTTCATGGTTGCCCCGAAGGGCCCGGGCCACATCGTTCGTCGTGAGTACGCCGCTGGCCGTGGTGTCCCGGTCGTCGTTGCTGTTGAGCAGGACCCGGACGGCAAGACCTGGCCGCTGTGCCTGGCTTACGCCAAGGCTCTGGGCGCTCTGCGTGCAGGCGCCATCAAGACCACCTTCACCGAGGAGACCGAGACCGATCTGTTCGGTGAGCAGGACGTCCTCATGGGCGGCATCAACCACCTGTGCGACCTCGGCTTCGACGTGCTGACCGAGGCTGGCTACCAGCCGGAAATCGCCTACTTCGAGGTGTTCCACGAGCTGAAGATGCTGGTCGACCTCGCTAACGAGGGTGGTCTGAACAAGGCTCGTTGGTCCTGCTCTGACACCGCTCAGTACGGCGACTACACCTCCACCGTCATCACCGAGGAGACCAAGAAGCGCATGCAGTATCAGCTCAAGCGCATTCAGGATGGCTCCTTCGCCAAGGAGTTCATGGATGACCAGGCTGCTGGCGCCCCGAAGTTCAAGAAGCTGCAGGAAGAGTACTCTCACCCGCACCTCGAGACCGTTGGCCCGAAGCTGCGCGCCATGTTCTCCTGGAATAACGCCGAGGCCAAGGACAAGGATGAGACCGAGTCCTTCAACGGCAAGATTGCTCGTACCCAGGTTCAGTGATTGTCGCCCCTGAAGGGGATTTAAGCTAGCAAACCGCCGTTCCCGCCCATACGGGAGCGGCGGTTTTGTGTTGTTGCGCGCAGCGAATCATTCTCAATAACAACTATGCGCTGATTTCTTGCAGGCAAACGAACACCGAATATGCAAGGTCGTTGATATCTCAGCCTTTCCCCATATGTGGGATTGTGCGATTCTGTTCAAAAGGGTGCAGAGTTGTTATCGAGAATCGTTCTCTGCACACGGCTGTCCATACTCCAATAGTGACCTAGCTCACGTTGTGGACTCCAGCGGGGCTGCGACGGCGTTCTCGGTAGGATTGAACTCGGTTTGAAGGACACAATCCTCGCAAAACAGGACTTATCTGCACACCGTAGATACCCCCGGCGCCCAGCGGCGCCACAACCCACTACTGAAAAGGAGTGCCAATAATGGCAGCACAGATCTGGTATGAGAACGACGGTGATCTCTCTGTTCTCGAAGGCAAGAAGGTCGCAATCATCGGCTACGGCTCCCAGGGCCACGCCCACGCGCTGAACCTTCGCGATTCCGGTGTCGACGTGGTCGTCGGCCTGCGTCCGACCTCCAAGTCGGTCGACTTCGCCAAGGAGCAGGGCCTCGAGGTCAAGTCCGTGGCCGAGGCTTCCGCCGAGGCCGACGTGATCATGATTCTGGCCCCCGACCAGTACCAGCGCACCATCTGGGCCAACGACATCGAGCCCAACATCAAGCCGGGTGCTGCTGTTGCGTTCGCTCATGGCTTCAACATTCACTACGGTTACATCAAGCCGTCTGAGGATCACCCGGTGTTCATGGTTGCCCCGAAGGGCCCGGGCCACATCGTTCGTCGTGAGTACGCCGCTGGCCGTGGCGTGCCGGTCGTCGTGGCCGTCGAGCAGGATCCGCGTGGCGACGGCTGGGCTCTGACCCTGGCCTACGCCAAGGCCCTCGGTGCCCTGCGCGCCGGTGCCATCAAGACCACCTTCAAGGAAGAGACCGAGACCGATCTCTTCGGCGAGCAGAACGTGCTCATGGGTGGCGTGAACAAGCTCGTCGAGATGGGCTTCGAAGTCCTGACCGACGCCGGCTACCAGCCGGAAATCGCCTACTTCGAGGTCTGCCACGAGCTCAAGATGCTCGTCGACCTGATGAACGAGGGCGGTCTGAACAAGGCTCGTTGGTCCTGCTCTGACACCGCTCAGTACGGCGACTACGTCAACACCGTCATCAACGAGGACTGCCGCAAGCGCATGGAATACCACCTGCAGCGCATCCAGGACGGCTCCTTCGCCAAGGAGTTCATCGACGATCAGGATGCCGGCGCCCCGCACTTCAAGGAACTGCAGGAGAAGTACTCCAACGAGCGCATCGAGACCGTCGGCCCGAAGCTGCGCGCCATGTTCTCCTGGAACAAGGATGGCGTCAAGGATGCCGACGAGGCCAACTCCTTCACCGGCAAGATCGCCCGCGCCCAGGTTCAGTGATTCTTCCTTGGCTCCCCTCGGGTGAGGTGCGCACGAACAGCGAGCCGGCAATCGCAGCCTTCAGGCTGTCCGTGTTGCAGTACGCTGGCGCGTAAGCGCCTGAGGGTGGTCCCCAGTGCATACCAAAAGGCCGCCGCTCCGATTCATTCGGAACGGCGGCCTTTCGCTTATTCCAAGGGATCTACTTGATAACCCACGCAGAAGTGTCGGTGGGGAGCTGGCCTTCGGGGGTCAGCGGGCCGGACGCCAGCACCACGGAGCCATCGGGCAGCGCGACCGGGGCATTGCCGAAGTTGGTGATTGAGGTGAACACCCGCCCGCCAACCGCCGCGCGGGTGTACGCCACCACATCGTCGCCCATGTCCACCTGCTCGGCCGTGGTGTCGCGCGTGGCGGTCAGCGACTCCTGGCGAATCGCCAGTGCGGCGCGATACAGCGCGAGCATCGAGTCCGGGTCGGCTTGCTCCACGTCCACCGCGTAATCCTTGAACCACAGCGGTTGCGGCAGGTGCGGGTCGGCGGCCGGCGTCACGCCCTCAGCGCGCGTAGCCGGCGAGAAGCCGAAGGAAGCGCCCGTGCCGAACTGGCCGGCGGCGCACAGCGGCACATGGTTCTCGCCGGTGCCATCGTCGGCCGGAGCCGGACGGCTGAAATCGGCCAGAGCGGGCTCGTCGGAAGCGGTCCAAGGCAGAGGCACGCGGCAACCGTCACGGCCCTTATCCATCGTGGCCTGAGCGGTGTGGAAAGCGGTCGGATCCTCCAGTCGATCCCACGGAATATCGGCCACCTCAAACAGACCCAGCTCCTCGCCCTGATAAATATAGGCGGCGCCGGGCAGACCAAGCTCCATCAGCGCGGCGGCACGGGCACGGCGGGTGCCGAGCTCGCGGTCTTCGGGATATGTGGTGCCGTTGCGCAGCAGCCAGTCGTGCGGCAGCTGGTGGTAGGGCGCGCCCTTGACCTGCGGCAGACCGTAGCGGGAGGGGCTGCGCGGCACGTCGTGATTGTTCATGACCCACGTGGTGGTGGAGCCGCCGGTTTCGGCCGCCGCCTTAAGACCCGCGGCGATGGCCTTGCGGAACTCGTCGGCATACCAGTTGGCCTGCGCGAAGTCGAAGTTGAAGGACTGGCCCAGCTCGTCCATCGAAGCGTACAGGTGCTGGTGCTCAGGCACCACCCACGCCTCGGCCACGGCAAAGCGCGGCGGGTTGTATTCGTTGAACACCTTGCGCCACTCGCGGTAGATGTCGTGCACCTCACGACGGTCGAACAGCGGGTGGCTGAAGTCATGATTCAGCACGCCGACCACGCTGTATTCGCGGCCGAGCTCTTCCAACGGCTTGGATTCGAGATCCTTGGCCAGGCCGTGCGCCACGTCGATGCGGAAGCCGTCGGTGCCGTGGTCGGACCAGAAACGTAGGGTCTTCTTGAACTCCTCGTGGATGTCCGGATTCTTCCAGTTGACGTCCGGCTGCGCCTTATCGAACAGGTGCAGATACCACTGGCCGTCGGCCACGCGCGCCCAGGCCGGGCCGCCGAAGAAGGATTGCCAGTCGTTGGGCGGCAGTTCGCCGTGCTCGCCGCGGCCGTCGCGGAAGATGTAGCGGTCGCGCGCCGGGGAGCCGGGCTCGGCGGCGAGGGCCTCTTGGAAGAACACGTGCTTGTCGGCGGTGTGGTTGGGCACGATGTCCACGATCACTTTGATGCCGGCCTCGTGCGCGGCCTCGGCCATCGCGTCGAAGTCGTCCATGGTGCCTAGGCGCGGGTCGACGTTGCGGTAGTCGATCACGTCGTAGCCGCCGTCCGCCAGATCCGAGGGGTAGAACGGGGAGAGCCAGATCGCGTCGACGCCGAGGTTCTTCAGGTAATCCATCTTCTCGGTGACGCCGGCGATGTCGCCGAGTCCGTCGCCGTTGACGTCCTTGAAGCTGCGCGGGTAGATCTGGTAGACGACGGCCTGCTTCCACCAGTCGTCATTGAGGTTGTTGGCGGTCATGCCGATTCCTTCCTGTTCCGGGTGCGTTGTGGTTGGGTTGTTCCGGTTGTGCTCGAACTGCTGTGTGAAGACCCAACCGTTGTATTGATGATGACAACGATATCATGTGAATTACGCATGCAAAAGTCGATTTATCGGCGTTTTGCGGTGGTAACGTAGTCACGCCTGCGCGGACGCTGCTGTTGCGGCAGGCGGCGCGGTGGTTTCGCGCAGTATTAGCGGAGTGTCCGGCCGTACGAATGCCGGTTCGATTGACTTGCCCGCAATGGCATCCAATACCATGTGCCCGGCGGCCACGCCCATTGCGAACGGGTCCTGATGCAGTGTGGTCAGTCCCACGGCGGCGGACAGGGTGGAATCGTCGAAGCCGATGATGGAGATGTCCTGAGGTACCCGCCGCCCGTATTGACGCAGGCGATACAGCACGGGTGCGGCCATTTCATCATCCTCAAAACAGAAGGCGGTGATGCTGGGGGAGGCGTTCAGTACGGCGTTCAATGCCGCGTTGCTTTCGCCAAGACCGCGTTGAATGCTCAGGGGCGTTAGCTCGATCCCCGGATGGGCGGCAGCGGCATCAATGACGCCCTGCAAACGAGCCTCGGCACTGTAGCGCATGTTGGTTTCGGTCGGGGCGCTGCCGACGAACGCGATATGCCGGTGGCCGAGTGCAATCAGGTGCTCGATGGCCGAACGTGTGGCGGCGTAATCGTCAATGCTCACGCCTGCGTCGAACCCATCGGTGGAGGGAATGTTGATGCCGACAATCGGCACGTGCATATGCTTCAGTCGCTCCACTTCAGCCGGCTCAATGTCGAAGGAGCTGACAATCACCGCATCCGCATTGCGTCGCACGGGCAAATCCGCAAAGAAGTCATGGCGCTCGGCGGCGTTGCGCATGGGGTAGGGCACAGTGTCGTAGCCGGAGGGGCGCAGCGCCGAGTCAAGGCCGGCGAAGATGTTTGCATTGAACCAGGTGGTGATGGTCTCGCTGGCCAGCAGCGCAATGCGGAACGACTGGCCGGACTTCAGTGCGGCGGCCGAGCGAGAGACGGAGTAGTCGAGCTTTTCGGCCGCGGTCATCACTCGGTCTCGAGTCTCTGGAAGCACTAGATCCGGCTTGGCGAAGGTTCGGGACACCGTGGATACGGAAACGCCGGCCTCGCGGGCCACCGCTTGAATGCTTGCCTTGGTCATAGCCGTCGCTCCTTCGCCGTCGCGAACAATCATTGTCATGACAACGATAACATGCCCATAACAAGTCGTCGTCTTCGGCTATCTCGATTGCGAGGGGGGTGTTAACTGTTGTCTATATTCCCCGTTGTCTAAATGAAAGTGCAACACCCGTTAGATTGGAAATTGCCTAGAAAACCAGTCCGAAGGGATGTCGCACCTATGGGAGAAGTATATTCGCACCTGTCGGAAGAGGAACGCCAGGTCATCCAGATCGAGGTAGGCAACGGCGCCAGCATACGCGGGATCGGCGCGATGCTGGGCC
>CDYM01027524.1_pt1 | contig 14392 bp, 14 predicted proteins | sample 554981 | NCBI WGS metagenome assembly CDYM01 (sample SAMEA3182081, study PRJEB8094) | gut metagenome | biome: human; feature: gut; material: Stool; isolation source: human stools | place: Canada | collected 2012-12-04 | reverse complement strand
TGAAGATGAATGTAGATCAGCGTGGCTCATTTACAGAACTTGTACATACCTTGAACTGTGGTCAAGTAAGTATAAATATCTCCAAACCGGGTATTACTAAGGGTGAACATTGGCACAATACCAAATGGGAACAATTTATCGTTGTCAGCGGTCATGGGCTCATCCAACTCCGCAAGGAAGGTACAGACGAAGTGTTGAATTACGAGGTGAGTGGTGACAAAATACAATCCGTTATAATGCTTCCCGGTTATACCCATAACATCATCAATCTTTCCGATAAGGAAGATTTGGTGACAGTTATGTACTGCAATGAGATATTCAACCCAGATAAACCAGATACATACTTTGATAATGTGAAAAAATGATCATGGAAAAACAACCCAAATTAGATTATTCAGATATAAAGTTCAAGGATAATGGTAAGTTGAAGCTTATCATCGTAGTAGGTACTCGTCCCGAGATTATCCGTTTGGCAGCTGTTATTACCAAATGTCGTCAGTATTTTGATGTTATTCTTGCTCATACAGGTCAGAACTATGATTACAACTTGAATGGTATCTTTTTCAAAGATTTGAAACTGGCAGAGCCGGAAGTTTATATGGATGCTGTAGGCGATGATTTGGGAGCCACTTGTGGCAATATCATCAACTGCTCCTATAAACTCTTTGCTCAGACAAAGCCGGATGGAGTTCTCGTACTCGGTGATACCAACTCATGTCTGAGTGTTATTGGTGCAAAACGTCTGCATATTCCTATCTTTCACATGGAAGCTGGAAACCGTTGTAAAGATGAGTGTCTTCCCGAAGAAACAAATCGCCGTATCGTTGACATAATTAGCGATGTAAATATGGCATACTCTGAACACGCCAGAAGATATTTGGCGGATTGTGGACTCCCAAAGGAACGTACTTACGTTACAGGTTCTCCAATGGCCGAGGTACTCCACGAGAACCTTGCAGAAATTGAGTCATCTGACGTTCACAAGCGTTTGGGACTTGAGAAAGGCAAGTATATTTTATTGAGTGCTCACCGTGAAGAGAACATTGATACCGAGAAGAATTTCCTTTCTCTCTTTAATGCTATCAATGCTATGGCAGAGAAGTACGGTATGCCAATTCTTTACTCTTGCCATCCACGTTCACGTAATAGGTTACAAGCTTTAGAGTTTCAATTGGATCCAAGAGTACAAGTCCAGCAGCCCCTCGGTTTTCACGACTACAATTGCCTCCAAATGAACGCCTACGCAGTTGTATCTGACTCTGGTACTCTCCCAGAGGAAAGTTCCTTTTTTACCAGCGTTGGACATCCTTTCCCTGCGATATGTATTCGTACCTCTACTGAGCGTCCTGAGTCGTTGGATAAGGCTGGATTCATCCTCAGTGGAATTGATGAGAAGGGACTTCTTCAGTCTGTTGATATCGCCGTTGAACTTGTCAGAAATGGTGATTACGGGATTCCGGTACCTAACTACACTGATGAGAATGTGTCTACTAAGGTGGTTAAAATTATTCAATCTTACGTCGGTGTTGTGAATAAAATGGTTTGGCGTAAGGAGATGTGATCTCTCTTTCCCCTCAATGCCTTGCTATATTTATACATAAGGTTAAACATGTGTATAAGTGTTCACAGGGATTCGAATCCTCCGCACGTTTTGATTTAATAATAATATCTAATTTATAAATTCATTAGCCGCACGACACATAGAAGATAATTAATAATAATTTACTGTATCAAAAATTGGGCTGTTAGTATAAATGTATTAAAGATTATTGAAGTATACACGATGTAAGTGCTGTCATGCTGAAAAGCCTGTAAGAGTTTAATGTCTATATACGTTTCCGTTATGGTAAATGGGAATATGTCAAAACCTATTCGCAGAAGGTTTCGGGTAAGTTTAATCAGACTTCGTGGGCATAAGGGTGATAAAAGGCTAGGCATACTTTTCGGGGTATGCCTTTATTAAGAAAACTAAATATATCGGTTGGCTACCAGCTAATATTTGAGCATATATGCTAGAAAAAACATCTAATAACAAAACTATTGCAAGAAACACTCTGATGCTGTATGTCAGAATGTTGATAACAATGTTTGTAGGACTCTTTACTAGTAGAATTGTACTTAATGCATTAGGTTTTACTGATTATGGTATTTATAATCTTGTTGGTGGTCTTGTGACCATGTTGTCATTTTTTAATGTCGGATTGTCAGGAGCTTCGCAACGTTTCATTTCTTATGAGATGGGAAGAGGAGATATTGCATCTATGAAGAAGGTATTCTGTACAGCTGTCATTACACATAAAGCATTAGCAGTAATCGTTGTTGTTCTGTTTGAAATAATAGGTGTTCTATTAGTAAACTTTAAACTTGTAATTCCAGATGAACGTATTTTCGCTGCTAACTGGGTCTTGCAGTGTAGCTTGATTACAACAGCGGTTTCAATCATTAGTGTACCTTATTCGTCTTGTGTAGTTGCTCACGAAAAGATGGGGCAGTTCGCTTATATCAGTATTTTAGAGACTGTACTAAAGTTGGGTGTGGCATTGGCGATTATGATATCACCCATTGATAAATTGATATTATACTCTACTCTTATTTTACTTATCCAAGTTACTGTTCGTTTAATTTATACTACATATTGTAAGCGTAAGTTTGAAGAATGTACCTTTATGTATCAGTTTGATAGAGCCCTGTTTAAAAAAATATTTTCATTTGCAGGATGGGGATGTATTGGAAATATGGGGTGGGGATTGAAAGATCAGCTCTTAAATATTATCCTTAATCTTTTTGGGGGAACCACAGTCAATGCAGCTCGTGGTATAGCAACACAGGTTAATGGTATCATTAGTAGTTTTGCTAGTAATTTTACGATGGCCATGAATCCACAGATTACCAAACAGTATGCCGCGGGAAATCTGAATCGTAGTATTGCTCTCACCATGGCAGGATCTAAATATGCGTTTTTTCTTTTGTCATTGATTACGATTCCATTCTTGATAAATGAACATTATGTGCTTCGTCTTTGGTTGGGGGAAGTTCCAAAGTATACAGATGCGTTTGTTGCTATTATCTTGATTAGTTCTTGTGTATACTCTATGTCACATACTGTTTCTACAGCAATTCAAGCAACTGGCTATGTAAAGTGGTTTCAGATTCTCCTTGCAGCAACACTTTTATTAGAGGTCCCTGTAGCATACATCATTTTGTCTCTTGGAGGTGCTCCCTATGTGGCTGTAATTCCTAATATTTTTACATGCTTACTTTCGCTTATAGTTAGAATAGTCATACTCCACCATTATGTGCCTCAATATAGCATAACTGATTATATATTTGGCACTATTTTCAGAAGTGTAATAATTTTCAGTATTGCTTATGCAATATCTTATTATATTCGTTCACTTTTTGAAGAATCATTTTTCTCACTGGTTATTACTGCAGTACTGTCTACTTTAGTAGTATTACTTTGTGTATTTATATTAGGGCTTAGTAAGTACGAAAAATCTATGGTAATAGAAAAGATTAGAAATATTATTCATAAGAAAATAAAATAATCACATATGGCATCAAAATTTAAAGTTGCTATTATCAACCATTCATTTCAAGTTAGTTATTTTTGTCGTCGTTGGGAATTATTTGCGTTGCAGCATCCTGATGTTGATGTGTATCTGTTGGCTCCTGAAAAGCGTGAATGGTATGGTGGTAAAACATACCAGTATGATAAGTCGGTAAACAAGGTAATTGAATCTCAAGGATTTGATAAGAATAATTATCACCGTAGGGTCTTTAGAGTGCAGAAATCGAAATATTTAGGATGGACTTCTCCTGATTTTAAGGATCTGTTTGATGAAATTCATCCTGATATAGTATATCATATTGGTACGCATAACATGAATTCGCTAAAGCAGGTGTTGCGTTTGCGTTCAAAGTATTATCCTGAAATGAAGGTGATAGCTTTTAGTATGAGAGGTCCTGCTATGAATCTGAAACTTGAGTTTGATAACTGTTCGTTCTTGCACAAGTTGGTTCGCAGATATATATATTGGCAGAGTAAGAAACGTTTGAATTATATAAACAATCATATTGATGCGTTCTTCTGTCATTATCCTGATGCTATAAAGTGCTTCCAATTAGAGGGATATAAGGGCCCTATCTATATGCAGACTCAAGTTGGTGTAAACGAAGAGTGGTTTCATGAGGATGTTAATGCTCGCAAGGAGATTCGCGAAAAATACCATATTGCTGATTCTACATACGTTTTTGGTTCTGCTACTCGATTCTCTAAAGATAAAGGTGTAGATGTGATTCTTCGAGCACTTCCTGTAAATGGTGATTGGAAATACCTCATGATGGGTTCCGGTTCAGATGAAGAGAAAGGACGTCTTCGTAGTATAATTTGTGAACGTCACTTAGAGGATAAAGTTATAGAAACTGGTATGGTAGATTGGTACGATATGGCTAAATATTGGAATGCAGTTGATTGTGCTATTCACGTGCCTTTGACAACTCCACACTGGGAAGAAACTTTCAGTCTATCAGCAATACAGCCCCAAATTACTAAGAAGCCAATTATTGGAGATACTTCTGGTTCTGTTCCTTATCAGATTGGTTTCTCCGAAATGTTGGTGCCAGAGGGGGATGTTCAAAAACTCCATGAAAAGATATTGTGGGTGTTGTCTCATAAAGAAGAGGCTGCTGCTATTGGCTTAAAAATGTATCAACGCACTCACGATTCATTTGAGGTACAGCATCTTGATGATATGTTCTATGATACTTTGGTGGAGGATGTTATCCCGGGAAAGTATGATGAGAACAAAATAGATATGGCATCATATAAACCAAAGAATAGATAATGAAGGGATATAAGCTTTCAAAATATGTCGAGAAGGTATTTGAGACATCTTCAAGTGAATACTCGGAGTGGTTCGGATATTATAATTATGACACGTTAACCAGTGACCATTCCAAATTACTTTGCAATCGCATCAAAGAAGATGGAGTAAAACCACGTGCTGATCTCAAAATTAAGGTTGGCTACTATGATATCCCTTCTGGTGAGTGGTATCATGTGGGTGAGTCTGATTCTTGGAACTGGCAACAGGGTTGTATGGCTCAATGGCTTAATGATGATGAGGTAATCTATAATAGTTCAGAGAATAATCACCATATTGCCATCATCCATAATATTAAAACTGGGAAAGAACGCAAAATTGATTGGGCTATTTATGGTATTACACCTGATGGGAAAAAGTCTATTGCTCTTGATATGGAACGTGCTCATTGGTGTCGTGCGTATCATTATGAGTCTGTAGCTGATAAAAGTAAAGATGGTCCTGTTTATGAACAGGATGGAATCTTTGAGATTGATCTGGAAAACAACACCCGCAAACTAATCATTTCTATTCAGGAGGTAATTACTCTCGACAGTCGATCATATTTCAAGAAAGCAAAGCATTGGATTGAACATGTGATGATAAATCAGGAAGGAACAAAATTTTGCTTTTTACATCGTTTTTCACCTGTAGAAAATGTTTTTCGTTATGTAACGCGTCTGATTATTGTAGACATGAATACAATGCAAATGACGTGTATACCGAATTGGGAGAAAACACAATGGTCGCATTTTGGATGGGATGGTGATAATTTTGCTATTTACACGTATCCTCAGACGGGAGTTGGTATTACGGAAGAATCGTTCAATGCAAGAGTCGGAAATAGACTGTCGAATACGAAGAAGCTATCCATCAAAACCCGCATGGCAAATTTTTGTAGATCTTTTTATCCTCAAACATTTGAAAAGAAGATGAGAGGATTGATTACATATTACCAATATTACGCACAAAATAACGGAGAATATGTACTTTTGAAAGAATTCAGAAATGATTCTTTTTTGATTGACGGACATCCTACATTTGTGAATAATTCTTCATTGATGATTACAGATACATATCCTGATAAGAACAAAATCCAGAGATTGCTTATGTTTGATAAGGAAAAAAATAAGGTATACGAACTCGGAAAATTCAATGCAACTTATCAAGGAAATCCGGCAAGTTGTGACTTACATCCTAAGGTGAGCAGAGATGGACAGTATGTTGTAGTAGATAGTGCTCACGATGAAAAACACCATATGATAGTCTTGAAAATTAAGTAATCATACTGGAGAATAAACATGATTAAAAAAACTAAAAAACAATATGTGCTGTCGTCATCCAAGTTGGAGATGAATGATATGTCTTGCTTTGACTTCTGTGGTGGGTATTTATACGTTGATGCTGAACTTAGATTACAGCAGGAGCGAGATAAAAAAGCTAGAAACTATTTACTTGTCGATAATGCTTTCTGTACTGACGTTTACCCAAAACAAGTGGCTGAAGATATAAGAAATTTCGAGGGTGACTCATTATTGGATCTTAGTAAAAATTGGACTGGTCGATGGTTGCTTATTCGTGGCAATGAGTTAATAACAGATGCTACTGGTTTGATGAGTGCATTCTATTGGACCAGAGGTAATGAGTGGATAATATCATCGTCATTGGCACTCTTGGCAGAAGTGCTAGGTTACCCCATCAAAGATAGCGTTCAGACTTCTGGGCTTGACTGGCATCTGTTGCCTGGAACTATAATGCCGAATGTAAATGCATTGTTTTGCACTCAGCAGCTTCGTTTTACCAATAAACTTGAGGTATTGCCCATTGAGCGTTTCGTAGATAAGAGGAGTCTAACTACAGAGGATAAGATAGCACAAGTAACTGGTAGGCTTATTGTAGCACTTAAGAATATTGAAAAGTATTCTGGGAGAAAAATATTGATTGCACTTACGGCAGGAAAGGACTCTCGATTAGTGTTAGCTTCTGCATTATCAGCAAAGGTCGATTTCTCAACTTATACGATGGAACATCCGAAAATGTTGAGGGCAGATAGGAAGCTTCCGGGAAAGATGGCCAAGAAGTTTGATTTTCTATGGACTTTCATTAAGATGAAGGCGCAATCTGAAGAACTGAGTGATGAGTATCTTCAGTTCAATGGAGGCAATTCTAAAGGGGCAGATATCATATTCTATTCAGCAGGTCAATCACAGCAATTACCGAAGGATGCTATAGTGATTAGAAGCGGAATCTTTGAAACTGGACAACTGTACGGTAGACGCACTATGGGCAGTACGATGGAGACGTTGCGAGAAGGGGTCTTCAGATATTACGAAACGTCACTTAAATCGGACGGACAGAAGGAGGCGTTTGAGAAGTGGGAACGTAATGCCGAAGATTATCCTATTCCATTTATTGACTTGAGAGATCGTTTTTATATTGAGCAACGAGTAAATGGTTGGGTTTCTGCTATAGAGCAAGCTCTAACGATAAATAACTTTGATTCTATTCAGATTGCTAACTGTCAGGAACTGATAAGCGTACTACTTGCCGCAACGGATGATGAACGAAGGAACAATACTCTTGCATGCAAGATGATAGAAGCGCTCGTTCCGGAGTTACTCAAATACCCTATCAACAAACAGTCTGTAATAGATAAAATTAATATTATCCGTTATACCATCGTAAAAAGATTATTCAGATGATAGAAAATACTGCCAATAAAAAAATTTCAAGTATCTTCTTGATAGCCGTCGTGTTCTATATATGGCATATGACTATACCGGCATTAGGATATAAAACTCCTACCGTTCTATTTATCGGATGTGTACTTCTTTTATATGCTTATATTTTTGCGAAGAATCGTATCATCAACAATGATATTGGTTTAATTTTTTCGATTCTTGGTTTGTATTTTCTCGCATTGGTGTATTCTGGTACAACTAATCTTGCCATCAAAATATATCAAATATTACAGATGGGGCTTTATCCATTGTTGATACTATATGTTGCGAAGTATGGTAATGAGAGGCAGGTACGATTTTTATTAGGGGCTGTTATAGGCTCTTACGTATTTACATCTATTACTACCTATGCGGGATGTATAATATATCCAGGTGCAGCACGCACACTTGCGCTCCCGGAAGAGGAAATGGGCGCTGATGTATTTGCCTTGTATAAGATGGCGAATATTGGGAACTTAACGTTTACCTATTCGCTTGTTTTGCTAATTCCGCAACTTATATTTTTAATTAAATCAAGAATAGTGAAGAGATTGATATCTATTGCCATGTTAGTCGTTTTAGTAATGACTATTTTGAAAACAGAGTATACTACTGCCTTACTACTGATGGCTATCAGTTTTTTGTTATTTTTTATGCCTATTCATATAACCAGAAAACATATCTTGGGATTGATTGTCGTTGCAGGCATTATATTTATATTCAGCAAACTATTCATTAGTGATCTATTGATTGGGATTTCATCTTCAGTAGGAAGTGAAACGATGGCTGCTCGCTTAAATGATTTAGGTATGCTCTTGAAAAATGGAATGACTTCTGCCGATGAGGGTGATATTGGAAGTAGAATGGAACTTTATAAAATGTCTATTCAGTCATTCTTAGAAAGTCCTTTGTGTGGTGGTATCAAAAGTATTGGCGGACATTCTTTGTTCTTCGACAGCCTCGGTAGATTTGGGTTATTGGGATTAGCTGCATTCATTATAAGCTACAAGAAAATCTGGAACGAGTTTTATAAACCGTTCTCGGTAGCTCCGTATTATGGATACCTGCTGTTCAGCTTCATATTAGTTATTGTGATGGCTATTCTTAATCCGAAAGACAACCTTGGTGTTATAACGTTTACTATACCTTTATTCGCGCTTTTTTATAATCAACAATATGAAAGTTCTTTGGATCGTCAATAAACCTATAGGTGCATTGCATGAGAAGTTGTTCGGTAAAAAATCTACCGGTGGCTTGTGGATGGAAGCAATGTTGGAAAGATCACGAAGAGATCAATCCATTAGTATTGTAATAGTCAATATATCTCTTGTCAAGGAAGTGCAGAAGTACGTTTTTAAGAATGAGATGTATTATACTATTCCTGGAACACCGGATTCTACTTATGATTACAAATCGAAGTTGGCGCATGAGTATTGGCGGGAAATTTTCAAGACAGAAAAACCAGACTTGATTGAGCTTTGGGGTACAGAACTGCCTTTTGGTATCCCTGCACTTGAGGAAGCGGGTAATATTCCATCTGTGGTGTATGTTCAGGGAATCCTTGATAGTATTGGTAGATATTATCAAGCAGGTTTGACTGCTGAAGAACTCCGTAAGTCACGTACTTTTCGTGATGTGATTACAGGTTCTACTATTAAGAAGATTCAAAAAGGATATTTGAAGAGAGCTGTCATTGAGACTAAGTTGGCTTCTATGTCTAAGAATATCATCGTAGAGAATCAGTGGGCAGAATCTTATTATATGCGTATGTGTCATGACATAAGAGTATTCAAGTGTCCGTTGTCAATATCAGAGGCGTTTTCTTCGGTTGAGTGGAGTGTAGATAAGATGCAGCGACATACTATCATGTGTTCCGCAGCTAACTACCCCATTAAAGGATTGCACATGTTACTGAAAGCCCTTACTATCGTAAAAATACATTATCCAAACGTAAAACTCTTTGTCCCTGGAACTCCTCTCAGACCGGTTAATTCCATTAAGTCTTGGATGAAACAGAATGGCTATGACAAGCTTATTCACTCAATGATAACTGAACTTGGATTGAAGGATGTAATATTATATACAGGTCGTCTTACCGCTGAGGGTATGGCAAAGAAGATGTCAGAGGTGAATGCCTTCGTTATGTGTTCTGCCATCGAGAATCATTCTAGCACACTTAAGGAGGCTATGTCCGTTGGTGTACCTTGTGTGGCTTCTTATGTAGGTGGGGTTCCTGAATATGCTCATAACAGAGAGAATTGTTTGCTTTATAGATTTGAGGATTATGAGCATCTTGCTCTCAACCTAATAAATCTGTTCCGTTCTCAGGATCTTTGCAAAAAACTGTCTATTCAGAGCCGTTTTGATATGAAAAAAAGTTGTGAGCAAAATGATTTTTATCAAATTTCAAAGGATATTTACAGAGCGATATTAAATAGATAAGATTTGCTTAAAGTAGAAAATTAGTTAATTTGTATGAGAGTAATATATTTAACAGTATTATCGTCTAAACACTTTATTAATAAGATAAGTGCTGATACTGGATTAAATCCAGGCTATGCGGGGCAAAAATTTAATCGCCTTATTGTTGAGGGATTAACCAAAAATGGTGTTGATACTAAAACGTTGACATCTAGACCAATGAACCGGCGTTTTTCAAAAAAACTGTTTTGGAATGCATCTGATGAAATAGAAGATGGAATACACTATCAGTACATCCCATTTATAAATATTCCATATATCCATCACATATGTCTTTTTATGTATACTTTCTTCTATATGCTTTTTTGGGGGAGCATAAACAGAAAAGAGAAGTTTATTCTTATGGATGTTTTGAACGTCAGTATTTGTATGGGGGCTGTATTTGCATGCAAATTAAATGGCTTACACTGTATGGGAGTTGTTACTGACATGCCTGGGTTAACGATTGGTGCATCTGGAGCTAATGATAAGAAAAGATATAGGTTCGCATCAAATATTATTCATTGGTATTTGTATTCTTTTGACAGTTATGTTCTTTTGACTCAACAGATGAATTCTATTATTAATAAGAATAATAAACCTTATATAGTAATGGAAGGTCTCTGTGATTCCAATATTCAGCCAAGCAATGTAGCTTCCTGCGATACTAGTGTAAAATCAATATTGTATGCAGGTGGTTTGCACGAACGATATGGTCTAAAAACACTTACAGACGCATTTATGTCGCTTCCAAATAGAAATTATCGGTTGATTATTTACGGAAGTGGACCATTTGTCGATGAACTAAAAGAGGATGCAGAGAGGGATTCACGAGTTGAGTATCGAGGTGTTGCTCCAAATGACGAAGTTATGAAGGCTGAGTATGCTGCATCAGTTTTGGTTAATCCTCGTCCTACGAAAGAAGACTTTACAAAATATTCTTTTCCATCAAAAAATATGGAATTTATGTCAACAGGTAGACCTTTACTGACCACAAAGTTACCTGGTATGCCCGTAGAGTACTATCCGTTTGTTTATTTATTTGAGACAGAAACCCTTGAAGGTTACAAGGTCACTCTCAAAGAAGTATTAGAGAAAGGATATGACGAACTTGAAAAAAAAGGAAGAGATGCGCAACATTGGGTTTTGAAAAATAAAAATAATATTGTTCAAACAAAAAGAATTATAGAATTATACCAGTCGACAATCTGTTAACATAATGAATATAGTTATATATTTAGGTCCTAGGACTGGCACTCTTGTGTGATGTTATCTTGAAAATGGGAGTCCGTGTGTGGGAGAAGTTCTGTTTTGTATGTTAGAGTTAGCTGATCATTTACATGATACAGCAAGATATGATGTCACTATATTTGTTGTAAGAGGGTATCGTATTAAATAAGGTGTATTTTTTTACTAAAGGGGATAGTGATGTTTGCAATGTTGTAGAAGAATTGAATACAGTTAAGTTAATTCAACAATCGAAATTTGAAATTGAAAGCGTAAAGCTTAGGTGCAAGGTAATTATATAGTTTCATAACTACATATTTTCTTGTTTTTGTGACTTTATAATAAATGCATCTCAATTTGTATGCAATGTATTTGTCGACAAACAGCTTTATGACATATATAATAGACGATGTTATTATCTACCTTCACTCATACAAAGTATCCTAATATAAAAAGAGAGGATTATCACAAAACGGTTGTATATATAGGAGTAATAATTTTCTGTAAAGGTTTTCTTGCGTTGTGTTCAATATGTAAGAGGATATCTGAAGCAAAATTACTTATACTAGGTAACAGAAAATTGTCAAAAGAAGCAGAGTTTGGAAAATTAGGAATCACATCTGTTAAATATAAGTACTCATTTGTAAAGTTATCCAAAATAATATAACCCTTTTCTATAATGTTATTTGGGGGTGTTAGTGAGGGGAAAGGAAGAAATCTTTCGAAAAGCATCCGTTGGAATTATTAATTCCTCAGACAGAACAGAGATTTTGGGAATGAAAGTAGTAAGAATGGGAGAAGCAAGATTGCTGGTTGTTACAATAGGAAAGAATGGATGTTTCGATTCAGTATAACTGGGGAACTAGAGTTACCTGGAAATAGATGATATCATATAACTTCTAACTAATCATAATTTGAACAAAAAATGGGGAGATGAAGCAAATAATAATAGTCAACGTTTTTCTGAAGTATAATTGGATTTCAATGGGATATACTCCTTGGAAATATTTATTCAAATACTCTAAGACTTAAGATGCTAAAAAACATACAGACTTTATTTGAATAATTTTACATTGATTAGAATCTGCATTAGCAAGATTAGGTTTGGATTAGGAATTAGCTGTATCTTATCTGTGATAAGGAATGAAAACTGTTTTGTAAAGTTATTATATAAATAATTTTGTATATGAAACTCTGCTTGATATATAATTTTGCTCAACACTACCGTACTAATATCTTTACCCTTATGGATAAAGAATTTGATGTGGATTTTCTGTTTGGGGATTCTATGGGTGACGTGAAGAAGATGGATTACTCTCTTCTTCACGGTAATGTAACAGAAACCCACACTCGGAAGTTTCTAGGTGGCTGGTCTTGGCAGCCAAAAGTACTATCTCGGTTATTTAAGGAATATGACCGCTATATTCTCTTAGGTGATACCCATGCTCTGAGTACGTGGATATTCTGCATACTTGCTCGTATATTCAAGCCTCATAAAAAAGTATACTTTTGGACCCATGGCTGGTATGGCAAGGAAAGTCAAATTGAGAAACTCTTAAAGAAGATTTTTATGAGGCTGCCTAACGGAGGAGTGTTCTGCTATGGCAACTATGCACGAGAATTGATGATAAGCGAAGGTTTTAATTCTGAAAAACTATACACCATTCATAATTCTTTAGCATATGAACAGCAGATAAAGGTTAGAAAAGAACTAAAGGAGACTCTTCTGTATAAAGAGCACTTTGGTAATGACAACAAAAACTTATTTTTTGTAGGTCGGTTGACATCGGTTAAAAAGCTTGAACAGATATTGAGAGCGATGGCTATCTGTAGAGATAGGGGTATTAAATACAACCTTACATTTATCGGAGGTGGCGAGAAGACAGATGAATTGAAAACACTTGCTAAGGAACTGAATTTGGAGCCACAGGTATGGTTTTATGGACCATGCTATGATGAAGTAGAACTAGGTTTATTCATTTATAATGCTGATCTCTGTGTAGCTCCTGGAAATATCGGTTTGACAGCTATACACTCGATGGTATTCGGTACACCATGCATTACTCATAACGATTTCAAGTGGCAGATGCCAGAGTTTGAGGCTATACGTGAGGGAATTACTGGTACATTCTTCAGAAGAGATGATGTGACAAATCTTGCGGAGAGGATTAATGAATGGTTTGCAGGAAAGAGCAATTCTCGCGAGGAGGTACGAGTGGCTTGTATGAAGGAGATTGATGAGGAATGGAATCCTTATTTCCAGATAGATGTTTTAAAGAAAAAAATGAAATAATATGTTCCCTATCGTACATTATATAAAGGGTATAGCAAAGAATCTGTTTAATCCGCGTGTCTCTGTATTTGCGATTGTGTCTGCCAATGTAGTGGTGGATAAGACTGCATGCATATATCGAGGCGTGAAAGCCAAAAGAGCTAGCATAGGGGCATATACCTATATAGCAGCTCATACCGAAATTGAAAATGCTCAAATTGGAAAGTTCTGCTCAATTGCGGACCATTGCCGTATCGGCATGGGGGCACATACATTAAAATGCTTATCATCATCACCGTTATTTACTCAAAAGTGTAATGGTTGCCAAGTTATGTGGACAAAGACCAATGTGGGGGATAAACCATTAGAAAAGAATATAGTAGTGATAGGTAATGATGTGTGGATTGGTTCGCATGTACTCATTAATGGAGACGTGAAGGTAGGAAATGGTGCCGTCATTGGTGCTGGAGCAGTTGTAGTGAAGGATGTTCCACCTTATGCTGTTGTAGGAGGGGTTCCTGCAAAAGTTATTCGCTATAGATTTACGGAAGATGTTATCTTTCAATTGGAAAGACTTCAATGGTGGAATCTGCCTGAAGATGTGCTGAAAGCTAATATTGGGGTGTTTCAAAAAGAGGATTTGTGTTTGGAAGATATTAACGTGTTGGTCAACTGTAAAATAAATGATGAAATGTAACAGTTTGTATGAGGGCGATATTTTACATTTTTCTCGCAAAACCATATTTTAAAGAAGGAAGTCCTATTCAGGAAACAATTAGTTTTTAATTCGGATTCTTAATACGAGTTCGTCAAGCGACAGAAAAAGAATATAAAATGAAAACTGAGGA
>CDYM01004254.1_pt1 | contig 14845 bp, 10 predicted proteins | sample 554981 | NCBI WGS metagenome assembly CDYM01 (sample SAMEA3182081, study PRJEB8094) | gut metagenome | biome: human; feature: gut; material: Stool; isolation source: human stools | place: Canada | collected 2012-12-04 | reverse complement strand
GGATACTATATTGAGGACTCAAAACAACTGGCCTTATTCTAAACTTATCCCGAACTCAGGTATAACGATAATTTTAGTGTTGAATTTCATAGATGTATAATTCTTCTTTATATCGGCTCTAAGGCTTCCTTAGACTTATTTAATTTTGATTCTAATATAAGTTCCTATAAAGCCGAAATTATCGAATACCGAAAGATCCCCATTTTTTTCGACAATATAATATTCTTCAGTATGGTTCTTATCGAAAAACACTCTGAATCCGTTCAGATACTGTTCTCTTAGAGATGTATAATCCACCCATTTACCCGGCTCGTCCGCATGGTTCAGTTCCATGATGTAACCCTTATTTTTGTCTTTTCGAATGCGGTGTAATATTTTAGTGTCATAATCGTCTCGCCATATGCCTATAATATTTCCCTTTGAAGAAGATGATGATTGTACAACAAGAATCTTATTATTCGTTTTTGTACTAATTGTTGTAGCCGATAAGTTAAAGGAGAAAAAGGCACAACTAAAAAATCCTACGAATAGAAGTGATAGTATAAAATAACTTTTCATAATTATTGATGTTAAAAAATAGTATTCGATAATATTCCTCTCAGAAAGCTATTATTAATATAGCTATTCTGCCATAAAGAGCCATGTCGGAGCGAGCCTCTTTGGGCTGAATATCGTTTTCAATAATCGGTATATCCTGTTACATTTCCGTCTTTGTCGAGATAAAATATTTTATTTTCTATGTTCATTCCTCCAAATCCATTTCTTGCCCGGTATTTATGCCGGACGTAGTACCCGTTTTTTGTTGGTTGTACGGCGGACCACTCTATGGGGTCATAGAGCTGTCGGGATCATTTAAATTATCATCTAGGAATTGTTCTACTTGATATACCGAGGCATCCAGTCCGCTATTTGTCACAGGATTTTCGTCAAAACTTGATGAGCCGTCGTCGAAAACGACATAAATGACACTGATGACGATCACTAAAATGAAACTAATTTTTTTTATTGATTGCTCTATCGCGCTCAATCCATAAAGGATTGTCTAATCTCGAATGGCAACATGGGCATATTAAGTATTGCTCCGAACGAAACTGTTCCGGAATTATACCGGTATATCCACAAAACGGGCAACAAAGAGTTGGTTGGTCTGAGATTTGGATTTGAGATTGGTTTTGCTCTTGAACTACCTTTTTTGTTTTCGTCGTTTTTGGGGCGTTCTTGGACTTCTTCTTTTTTAGTGTAGCTTTTCTGCTTCTCCCCTCCTCAGAAAGAGGGAGCAGCCATTGTCTCGGAGAAGTATTTGTTTTGTAGGCATGGGGTATCTCCCCTCGTTCGAGTATTTGTTTCAGTTCTTTGGTACTTTCTATAATTCCCAACGATAACAGGAGTTTGCTCGCTTGCTGTAATATAAGATGTTCCTTACCTGTTTCAAGCAGTTTGTTATCAATCGCTTTTACGATGTCATCGATTTTTGCCATAACAATTCCCTTTCTGCTATCCCGACCCCCGATGATAGCGGTTTAAAAAAAGAAAGTGTGGAACTGCATCGTATTTTCTCTTTTGACTGCAATGCAACTTTTGGGCTAAATCATACTTCTGAAACCTATACGAATGGTTAGGAAACTCTTGGGCAACTAAGTTCGACATCAAAGAGATTAAGAACGATTGGAATATCATCCTGTTTTTATCTTTTTATTGCATTATATTTTATACCTTTGTAGGCGAATATCAAACGGATTAAACATGGATAAACCAAAGAACCGAATAAAAGAGGTGCTTGAAGAAAAAGGCATCAAGCAGACATGGTTGGCGGAAAAACTCGGAAGGAGTTTTTGTATCGTCAATTCTTATGTTTGCAACAGACGCCAACCGAGTTTGGAGGTGCTGTTCGAAATCGCAGATATTCTCCAAGTTAACCCTAAGGATTTGATTGATGGTAAATAGAAAAAATATGGCAAAAAAGAATATACAATCTGTTGAGCCCAATATTGCAGATTTGGCAAATGGCTGGCTCAAATCCTATAAATTGGATTATAAACTCGAGCAAGAGTCTTTGAATGAAGAGATTGACAAAGCTCTTGAAGACTACTTCTCTAAAAATGGAGGTGCAGGAGGTAACCGCCCTGATGCCAAATTGCTTTTACAGGATAAGCTGTTGAACTGGTATCCGATACTTATCGAATACAAAGGATATAAAGACAGATTGGAAAAACTTGATGCCCAGGGTCAAGTGGAAAACAAAACGGCTAAAAACGAACCGAATTTCAAGCATATCAACTCATATGCCGTAAATGGTGCGGTTCACTATGCGAATGCCATACTTCATCATACCAGCTATACCGACATTATCGCTATCGGTATGACGGGATATAAAGATGAATTCGGAGCGTTGCAACATCAAATAGGTGTATACTATGTTTCCAAAAGCAACTTTGGTATCGGACAAAAGGTTGGGGAATATTCGGATTTCTCATTTTTAGCACCCGCTAATTTTGAAAAATTCATTGAAAAAGTCAATGCTCTTAGCCTGACCCAAGAGGAAATAGACAGAATCAAAGAGCAACGAGAGAAAGAAATTACTACGAGTTTAACCAAACTCAATAATGAGATTTACCAACACGAGAAAGGGCTTGGCGAGAATGACAGGGTCTATCTGGTTGCAGCATCGATCATCGCAACACTCGGTATCCCCAACAAGGTATCTCCGCTTGAAAAGTCGGATTTAAAATCCTCGACAGAGCAAGGTAACACGGATGGCGATATAATAGTGAGAAAGATTCGTGCGTTTTTGAATGAGAAGCATTTACCTGATGAGAAAAAGCAACTTATCATTCGGACTCTGGAGAACACCTTGACAACGGATAATATCAACCGACCGGAAAAAGGGGAAAGCCAACTTAAAAGGGTATTTGTCAAAATTGTAGACACCTTGGGTATTTACTATAAAATCGGCTTGACCACCGATTTCACAGGAAAGCTCTTCAATGAAATGTACAGTTGGCTCGGTTTTACACAAGATAAATTGAACGATGTTGTCTTAACCCCATCTTATGTTGCAACATTGTTGGTGAGATTGGCTCGGGTTACCAAAGATTCCTATGTCTGGGATTTTGCCACAGGTTCTGCGGGATTATTGGTTGCGGCAATGAACGAAATGTTAGTTGATGCAAAAAATAGCATACACTCTCCAGAAGAACTTGCAGCGAAAGAAGCGGGAATCAAGGCCAATCAGCTACTTGGATTGGAATTGCTTCCGAGTATCTATATGCTGGCTGTTCTCAACATGATTCTGATGGGGGATGGTAGTTCGAATATCTTAAATAAGGACTCGTTAAAGGATTTCGATGGTAATTATGGTTTTGGTGCGGTTAATGCAAAATTTCCGGCCGATGCTTTTGTCTTGAATCCTCCGTATTCAGCGAATGGCAACGGAATGAATTTCGTTGAAAAGGCCCTTGGAATGATGAACAAAGGTTATGCGGCTATTATTATTCAAAGTTCGGCAGGTTCTGGCAAAGCGAAAGAGTACAACAAAAGAATATTAGAAAAGAATACACTTCTTGCGAGCATCAAGATGCCCATCGACTTGTTTATCGGCAAATCGAGTGTACAGACGAATGTCTATGTATTCAGGGTTGGAGAAGCTCATACAAAAGATGATATAGTGAAGTTTATAGACTTTTCGAATGATGGCTATACGCGCACCAATCGTAAAAAGGCCAGTTGTAATCTGCGGGACACCGACCATGCCAAAGAACGCTATGAGGAAGTCGTAAACTTGGTGCGTTTCGGTAAAAAGAAACTGAAGTATCTCGCAGATACAGATTATTACGAAGGTACTATCGACCCCAATAATGGAGCCGACTGGAATCAATCGGCTCCGATCGATACCAAACCTACCTTGCAGGATTTCAAAAAGACGGTTGCTGATTATCTTGCATGGGAAGTGTCCAATCTTTTGAAACGCCAAAAAGTCGAGGAGGGCGGCCTGGGAAAATAGATGCCCCGCTTAACAAGAAACTATCCGAGGTTAAGTGGGGCGAATACAGATTGGGGGATTTATTCGAGGTCAACTCTTATACAAAAAGATTTGATGCAAATAAAGTAATTGTATTAGAGGACGGGAAATATCCGTATGTAGTACGGATGAGCAATAACAATGGGCAAAAAGGATATATAGACGAAGATGAAATATATCTTAACGAAGGTAATACCATCTCGTTTGGCCAAGACACGGCAACGATGTTCTACCAAGAGCGCCCTTATTTTACGGGGGATAAAATCAAAATATTAAAAGCCAAATTCAGAGAATTCGATAAGAGCAATGCTCAATTCTTCCTGACAACTATGGCCAAGTCCTTTGAATCTTTCTCGTGGGGAAGATCCAGTTTTAGTGTAGACATTATCGAAAAACAAATAATCTCATTACCCGTAAAAGGTGGAACAATAGATTTTGATTTCATCAGCTCCTTTATAGCGGAGCTGGAAGCGGAGCGTATAAAGGAGCTGGAAGCCCATTTAACTGTTACGGGACTTAAAGATTATATTCTGACAGAGGAAGAGCATAGTGTTCTTGATAGCTATGAAGATTGGGAGTGGAACACATTTAATCTTGAAGACTTATTCGGTAAATCGACACGAGGTAAACGCCTGAAGAGTGCAGACCGAATCCCGGGAGAGTTGCCTTTTGTAACGGCCGGTGAAGCTGACGAAGGCATATCTGATTTTATCGGAAATGATGTGGCTATTTTCTCTGAGAATACTACTACGATAGATATGTTTGGTTCGCGAAATATAGGAATTACAAATATGGCGGAGATGATCATGTTGCAGTCGTACATACAGAAACTTTACACCAATTGGCTTCGATTTTCGTCACATCGGCAATCCACAAATCGTCACACAGCGGGCAATTCGATTATTCCAAGAATTTCTATGCAAAAGATGCAGATGCGTTGAATATTCAGTTGCCATCTCGTGGTGGACGGCCCGATTACGAGTGTATGGCAACATTTATTTCTGCCGTACAGAAAATAGTTATAAAAGATGTGGTTCTCTTTGCCGATCGAAAAATCGGAATGGCTAAAGAAATTGTGAATAAATAATTCGGATATGAGTAACAAGAAATATGCTTTCATTGATGAATTCGGAGCCTTCGGGTATGATTTTGAAAATCCGGGATGTACTACCCATTTCTTGATTGGAGCAGTTATCGTAGACGAGAGTAATCTTTTGTTTGTATCAGAACGTGTTGAGAATATTCGGAAAAAATATTTCCAACAAGGAGAAATAAAATCCAGTAAAATTGGAAGGAATCATAAAAGACGTGTTTCTATTTTGACCGAGCTAAAACAACTTCCTTTTCATGTATTTGCATTTGTATGTGATAAACGAAAAATATATGAAAATTCTGGGCTCAGATATAAACAATCATTTTATAAATTCTTGAATAACATCGTGCATCAAGAATTGAGAATTTCGTATAATAACTTAACGATTACTGCAGATGAAGTTGGAGGTAATGATTACCTTCAATCTTTTGCAACGTATGTTAGGTCAAAGGAGATACCTCTTGATTTATTCGACAATAGCTTGTTTAGGTTCGAGAATAGTAAACATAGCATTATTATACAAGTCGCTGATATTGTATGTGGTTCCCTTGCATATAATTATGATATAAGGAAAATATCAGAATCTGACGGTTATAATTACAAATCCGTATTAGGGGATAAGATATTAAGAATAAAAGAGTTTCCTGAAACTTTTGATACATTCAATGTTTCTCAAAATGACTTGAATCCTGAGTATAATCCGCAAATTGCTGACATCTGTTATAGGAAGGCTAAACATTTTATAGAAACACATAATAATACAGACGATGACGAAGTCAAACAGCAAATTGCAGTATTGAATTATCTCCTGTTTAGATTTATGAACAAATCGCCAAGGAAATATATTCCCACACAAGAACTTATTACCCAATTAGTGTACTTAGGATATGATAGATTATCACTTCAGACTTTTCGGAATAAAATCATAGCAAAACTTCGGGATAATGAGGTTATAATATCAAGCAGTTCTGGTGGATATAAAATACCATCAACGGAAAAAGAATTGTATGACTTTGTCAATCATGGCAAAAGTATTATCATGCCAATGTTAGCACGATTAAAAACATGTAACGATGTTATTCGGATGGGAACGAATGGTGAAATAAATTTATTCGAAAAAGCAGAATATCATTCACTTGCAAAAATGTTTGATACAACTGAGCAGTAAATAATATACATGTATGATGGACTTCGAAGAATACATACGCCAAGGCGAACCGCAGAAACGGGAAAAAGGATATGCGTGGCAGACTGCAATCGGTTTGCAGGCCGTCGACGGGCTCAAGCCATCCGACTATCTGATTGAAACCGCCCGAAAAGATATTGAAGGTGAAATTACGATTGATGAAGCGGAACAGCTCATAAAAAGCTACTACCAGTCGAAAGAAGCGCGTACACCCGAAGAGGCAGAAACGCATGAGGCGGATACGGCATCGACCAACATCCGCCGACTTCTTACCGAGAAAACCTTTGCTTTTACACTTGTCGGGCTGACATCAATTCATCGTCGGATTTTTGACGGAGTTTTCAAATTTGCGGGGCAAATTCGCGACTACAACATTACCAAAAAGGAATGGGTGCTGCGCGGCGATACGGTGCTGTATGTTTCCGCGCCCGATCTCCGCAAAGCGATCGAATACGACTTGGAACAAGAACGCCAGTTCGACTATTCAAAAGTGGACAGGAATGGATTAGTGAGCCACATAGCCAAGTTCGTATCGGGATTGTGGCAAATCCATCCGTTCGGCGAGGGAAATACCCGAACGACTGCCGTATTCACGATTCTCTATCTACGTTCTATGGGGTTTGACGTAACAAACGACCTGTTCGCCAATCATTCGTGGTATTTCCGTAATGCGCTGGTACGTGCCAACTACCAAAACGTGCAAAAAGGCATCATGCGTAATTCCGAATATTTGGAACGGTTCTTCCGTAATCTTCTATTGGGTGAAACGAATGAGTTGCGGAATAGGTATATGGTGGTTAATGCTCCGGAAGAGCTGACGGCAAAACAAGCCCAGCAAATCGACCGTACAAGTACCGAACAACCTGCCGTACAAGTACCCGAACAAGTTTGCGCTTTGTTGTTGGCTTTGTCAAACGAACAATTATCGTTAAAAGTATTGATGGAGAAAGTCGGTCTGAAACATCGTCCGACATTTTTGGAGAACTATATAACCCCCGCTTCCGAAGCCGGTTTTCTCAAGGTGCTATATCCCGACAAGCCCAATCATCCGAGACAAAAATACCTGCTTACGGCAAAAGGGCTGGCTCTATATAACGAAATAAAGAAAATGCAATAGTCTTGATAATTGCTTCCATTATGAACCTTTCCATCTTCATAGCGATATCCTTTTGTGACATTTTTATCGGATAGCTTTCGGCGGTTGGAGCTGTTTCTTGCATTGGACGTTTGCCAAAGCCGATTTGATCCGGGTTTGTCCGTTTGCCACGAAATTCATTTCGGGGGAGCCTAATACCCCGTCCGACATTCGTCGTCGGATGGGTTGCCATACAATCTGCAAGCAGAGGCGGTGGGATTATCCGATATATGACAGATTATGGAATGGCAGTCAAATAGACAAACAACCTTTTCCTGTCGGAAGATTTCAGACCTTAGTTCACGAACAGGTTTCGACCGACAAAAGGGAGTAAAAAGAATTGTTACCCGTAATTGTTTCTCGCGGGTTAAGAATGGGTTTGCTTCTCCGACATAATCCGTTCATTTCTCAGCGGTCGAGTTACGACCTTTTCCTTGTCGATAATGCTACCGGCATTCGAGTGTAAGAATCCAGTTTTAGAGTACGATTTCGGTCATCAAAGTTCAACTGCATTTCTTTTCAGATGTTTGCACGAAACGGTTTACTTTAGTTTTCTTGCCCTATATATAGAGAAATACTAAACTAAACAGAATTATATATGCCCGCGCGGGAATAAACTGCACCAGCAAAAAACATCGAAAAATCCGAAAACTCGGTGGCTGCTTTAGTCGAACAACCCGTTTACTAAATTGACCGCATCATCCTTTTTCTGATTGATGATTTTGGCGTACACCTGCGTCATCTTGACATCGGCATGGCCGAGCAGTTTCGAGGTGGTATAGAGGTCTGCACCCAATGTAAGCATCATCGTCGCGAACGTGTGGCGGCTCGTGTGAAATGAAAACCGTTTATCTATTCCAGCCGCTTTCGCCCAAGGTTTGAGAAGCGTGTTTATCATCGTTGGGCTCGGCAAATCGAATACATGATCTTCCGATGTCTTCTCACCACGTTCCGGCATCCATTTCAACGCTTCGGGAGAAAGAGGCAGATAAATCGGCTCTTTGGTCTTCTGCATGGATACAGACAAACGGTATTGTCCTCTATCGACGAAGACATCTTTCCACTTCAAACTGATGATATCGCTTATCCGCAGTCCGCAGAAGCAGGAGAACAAATAAGCCTGTTTTACGGCCTCGTTTTTCATCGGAGTAGCAATCAATGCCCGCACCTCTTCAATGGTCATATACGACCGTTTACTCTCCGGCAGACGGATTTTATCCGAATTGTTGATCTTCGTAAAAGGATTGACTTTTATAATTTCCGCTCGCACGGCTGCGTTCAAGGCTCCGTTCAGAATGCGATAATAGGTGTGTAGCGTAAAATTAGACACTTGTTTGCCCTTAGGTCGATATTCAGTCAATAGATAGTCGATATACTCTTGGCAGAACGCCTTGTCGATTTGATCCATCGTTACCCGTTCTCCGGCATAATCTTCCAAGATGCGGATAGTAACTTGGATTTGGTTCCCATCTTTCTTTCCTCGCTTCGCCTGATTCTCTTTGTAAGTCTCCATCCAGTCCAGAAGAAAAACCTTTTCACGGGTTTCGATACCCGCTTCGCCGTTGGTAAGTTGAATGATCCGTTTCGATTTGATGGCATTGGCTGCGGTCATAGTCGTTTGATTCCGCACACGGGCATTGTTATCCGTTTCGGGGATAAGATACATCTTCAGATACTCATACGTCCGTTTACCGTCCCGATAGATATCCAAATACAGACTTTTGTTTCCATTGGCCAACTCTTTCATCCGAAGACGGATAGGTTCTTTGACTTTTGCGGGCTTCTTTACTCGTGGCATAATTCCTCCTCTTTTACTCGTTATTCCTGCCACAAAGGTAGAAAGAATAATCCGAATTAAGGAACAAATAAGAAACAAAAATGTACCGAAAAAGAACCAAGCAACAATAATCAAGTAAAACAAGAGAAGATACACGCACGGCGTAATTACTTATTATACAGCATATTTATTTTCATTTGATTGGTTTTTGTTTTCTCCTTCAATCTATGTTATATAAATCTGAGAAATTTCAATTGTACCGAGAATAAGCAATAACATTCATCACCGTATATAGTATTATCAAAATTGCTATAACGGTGTGGGGTATTGTTTATCGGTACAAGGCTTGCCAGAGCCTCCATTCAATAAACAAACGACTCCACACTTGAACCGAAGTCTAAAATTTACCATTCTGATAATCAATGATACTATAATGGATACGTTATATATTGATACCGTAAAGTTCCCATTGTTTTATTTTTTAAGAGGCAAAATAGTGTAAAGAAGTACGATTCTTTTTCGGTAAATCGAAAAAGAATTGGAACACCAATAAGAAAAGTAGTTTTATATAAAGAAACAGCATTCTTATTGCCATAGCAAAATATATTTCCAAGGCTAACGAACAAATTACTTGGTAATTTATCATTAATTTGAATTCTTTTCGTATCTTTGCATTTGAAAAATCGTCAAAATTTCAAAGGTGATATGACAAATGAATATTCTATAGATAGTACTACTCTCAAGCAACGTATAGAAGCGATGCCTGAAGATTGTATCCTGTTTCGTTCAGACTTCCCTGAATATCACACTGAATTTGTTGGTAGTATTTTGACTGAATTGACAAATGAAGGTACTCTTGTTAAAATTGCACATGGAATATATACTAAGCCAAGAAAAAGTCGATTCGGTATTGTACTTCCTTCTGTCGATAAGATCGTACAAGCAATTGCAACCCGAGATAACGCAAAAGTGTTACCATCAGGTATGACTGCATTGAATTCATTAGGGCTATCGACTCAAGTGCCGATGAATTACACATTCCTGACTACTGGTAGTGAAAGAACAGTAATTTTATCAAATAGGAAAGTAGTATTAAAACGAGGTGTCCCCAAAAACTTCTGTTATAGAACTCGTCTTATTTCACTACTTGTTCAAGCACTTAAGGCTCTGAAAAAAGAGAATGTAGGAGAAGGTGAATTGAATATAATTCGAGAACTGGTATCAAAAGAAATAGATAGGGAGACTTTAATCAAAGATGTAGATATGATGCCTGCATGGATGAAACGAATTATAAAACCAATGCTAACCGCTTAAAAGGAACTTAAATTATGGGAAAACTGTGGTTAAACAATGAAATAGTGGACCGTCTAGCAATGTTACAGCAGACGGAGGTTGGACATCCTGGCGTTAATCAGGTAGCTATAGAAAAGGACTGGTGGGTAACAGTTACGCTGAAAGCATTATTCCAAACAGATTGCCGTGATTCTTTAATCTTCAAAGGCGGAACATCGTTGTCAAAAGGTTTTAATATCATAGAGCGTTTCTCTGAAGACATTGATTTGGCAATCAATCATTCATTCTTTGATATTGAGAAGACTAGTAAAAGTCAGCGTGAGAAATTACGCAAAATGTCACGAGCGTATATCCATGAGACTCTTTCTGCTCAATTAGATGTCAACTTGAAAGAAATAGGAGTTTCTGGTTACACTATAGAGAATGTATCTCAGGTACAAGATAAAGAAGGAGAATGGCGACCGATAGATTCAGATAAAGATCCTACGGTAATTCTATTACACTATCCGTCAATTCTTGAGGATACGATAAATTATATTCCTCCACGTGTAAAGATTGAGATTAGTTGTCTTTCAATGGATGAACCTACGGAATTACGACAAATCCATTCTCTAATAGGTGAAAGTTTTGATGGCGAAGATACCGATGCAGATAGTTTGGTCAGAACCGTAGTCCCTACTCGTACATTCCTTGAGAAGCTATTCCTTTTGGCTGAAGAATTTCAAAAAGAAAAACCACGGAGTGTCCGAATGTCACGCCATCTTTATGATTTGGAAAAACTGATGGATACAGAATATGGCATAGAAGCTTTGTCGAATCGCAAACTTTATGATGCCATTGTTGAGCATCGTAAGGCTTATTATGCTTTGAAGTATGTAAACTATGATTTACATGCCCCATCAACCATCAACTTTATGATACCGGAATCGGCTATGGAAGCATGGCGAGATGATTATGCCGATATGAGGCGTTTCTTCATTTATGGCAAATCTTTAGAGTTTGATGTGCTTATGCAGAAAATGGCAGAGTTGCATGAAAGAGTTAGAGCTATGAAAATTTAACTTTAAGAATCTGTTAAGAAAATAAAATTTACAATAAATAAAAATATGTACATTTCCCATATAAAAGTAAAAGGATTCCGCAATTTTAAAGATTCGGACATCGAATTTAATGATGGCCTCAATGTCCTAATAGGTCATAACAATGCTGGAAAAACAAACTTACTGAAGGCATTACAATTGGTAATAGAGCCACATTATAGATACAGGAGACTAAATGCTAATGATTTCAATAGGGATATTTCTCTTGAAAATCTGAAAAGCCAGTCACCATCAGTTACAATATCAGTAACATTCAAAAACAGTAACATTGAGTATAATGAGCAAGAAGAGGATTTGAGAGTGGTTGCTAACTGGTTTACTGATATGGAGAATGGCTATGCTGCGATGTTGACTTATCGGTTTTATTTGCCAGCAGAAAAAGAAGATGATTATAAAGCAGCTATGGCAGATGTGGAGGATATCAAGAATGGGTGGAGTATTCTTGAGAATGATTTTCTCCGCTATTATGTATATAAATTGCTTGCGGGCCCATTGGATGCACCTATTCAACCTGAAATGGACAAGTTGGAACGATTTGACTTCCAATTTTTAGGTGCTATGAGAAACGTAGAAGATGATATGTTTTATGGGCGAAGTACCATGCTGAAGGATGTGCTAAATTTCTTTATAGATTATGGAATAAAGACCAAAGGGGACAAGACGAAAGAAGAGAAGGAATCAGAATTAAAGGATGTAAGGAATGACTTCGGTAATGAAGCGACTGCTCTTATGACTTCATTATTGGAAAGATTGTCGGAAGGGAAAGATGTCATGCTTGATTATGCACATGAAACAGGAGCATCTTTCAATAATGCATTGCCTGATTTTAAGAGTACATTGACAGAGCAGGATTTATTCTCAGCACTGAAACTTATTATCAAGTATGGCGAAGACATTGAAATTTCAGCCACACATAATGGCTTGGGATATAACAACCTAATATATATGTCTCTCTTGCTTGCCAAAATGCAGGCTGATGCTGATGGCAACTATATGGGAGATAATGCCAAAGTATATCCGATACTTGCTATTGAAGAGCCTGAAGCACACTTGCATCCAGCCATGCAATACAAGTTTCTTAAATTTCTTGACAAGAATCTAAAAGTAGATCATAAAGTGCGCCAGATTTTCATCACAACTCACTCCTCGCAGATTACTGCCGCAGTAAAATTGGATAATATAATATGTTTGCATAAGGGAGAGGATGGTGTCACAAATGTTTGCTACCCAGGTAAGGTATTTACAGATTCTGATGAAGACAAAAAATCAAAGAACTATGTACAAAGATTCTTGGATGCAACAAAGTCGGACATGCTTTTTGCTCGTAAAGTTATTTTGGTAGAAGGTATTGCAGAAAATTTATTGATGAGCACACTTGCTCGCTATGACGGTAAATCACTGGAAGATCAGCATGTGGCAGTAGTAAATATTAATGGTCGATATTTTAATCATTTTGTAAAGTTGTTCAATATAGAGTCTTCACCAAACGCAATACCTAAAAAGGTGGCATGTATTACAGACAGAGACCCTGTAAGAAAGAAGAAAGAGGCAAATTGTAAATTTACAGTTTGTTACCCATTTGATTTGTATAAAGATAATGAGCATTACGAATATTCTGTGAACGCAGAAGAGGAGGAAAATGCATTTAGGGATCATTCATCTATCAGGTATTTTTCACAAGATGCAAATAAAGGTAAAACATTTGAATACGAACTCGCTCTGTGTAATCCAGATCTTGAATTGCTGATTACGGAATCTATGTCGAATCAATCCGAGATAAAAAACATGATGGGTGGCGATTATGCACAAGCAAAGGTCAAAGTGAAAAATAATAAGAAATGGGATGATGTCAAGACCTCTATTGACAATACTGATTGGGAAGAGGATGAAAAGAGACGTCATCTTATAGCTGCTCGCTACCTTTCATCATTGGATAAAGGCGAAAACGCTTTAGAACTTTGTCTCGCTTTAGAAGAAAACTTTGAACTAGAAGCAGGCAATGAACATAAGAAGATTTTCAATGTTCCACCTTATATTCACAATGCATTAGAATGGTTATTGAGATAAGTTCTGATTCACGGATTGATATCAATCACCACTTTAGAGTTTCAGCAGGTCCAGGAGCTGGTAAAACTCACTGGCTTTCCTTGCATGTGTCCCATGTACTGAAAGACTCAGAAAGTCTTGGGAAGATGGGTAAGGTCGCCTGCCTTTCCTATACCAATGTAGGAGCAGACACGTTGATGGGCAGAATGTATGAGGATAGAAGCCGTGTTCTTTCTTGTACAATCCACAGTTTCCTTTATGCCTATATAGTTAAGCCTTATCTGCATTTTATCGCAACAGACGAAGGATTTAATATAGAACTATTAAATGGCGAAGATGACAGAATATTATCTGACTATAATACTTTTGAAGAAATAAGGAAGGCCGTTAAGCAGTACTATGCTGAACAAGATGCTACTTTCACAGCAATTAGGGCAGCAAAGTGGAAGCTGCAAGAAGATGGCAGTCTAAAATGTTATGCGAATCCACCTAAGAAATGCTGTAAGAAGGGTTATGCTTTGAATGAAAATGCATATGTCGTTTATAAAAAATTGGCATGGAAAAAAGGATATATGCACTATGACGATGTTCTCTATTTCAGCTACAAGCTCATACAGAAATACCCATTTATCAGCAGAACTTTGGCAATACAGTTCCCTTATGTTTTCATTGATGAATTCCAGGACACCAACCCAATTCAGGCAAAAATTATCAAATCGTTAGGCGAGAATGGAGCTATTGTAGGCGTTATTGGTGACTATGCTCAGTCTATCTATGGATTTTTGGGGGCGGACCCAAATCAATTTGCCTCGTTTACCTTAGATGGTTTACTGGACTATACCATTCTGGATAATAGAAGAAGTAGTAATGAAATCATTGATTTACTTAATGTAATTAGGACAGAGTTCCAACAACACCCCATAAGAAACGAGCATGGCATGAAGCCCTTGCTGCTTGTTGGTGAGTTGTTGGCTTGCTATGAAGAAGCAAAGAGAATAGCGGCTAATGAAGTACATGCATTATCATATAGAAATATAGAGGCGAACATCTTGAAACAATGTGTGGATGCCCACGTTCAAAACAGTAACTTATTAAATCAAATCAAAGATAGTAATGCAAATAGAAAAGAGTTTGTAACTATATGGATAAAAGCCATTGAACATGCAAGAAACAAGCAATTCGGAGCAGCTTTTAAAA
>CDYM01015038.1_pt1 | contig 15077 bp, 8 predicted proteins | sample 554981 | NCBI WGS metagenome assembly CDYM01 (sample SAMEA3182081, study PRJEB8094) | gut metagenome | biome: human; feature: gut; material: Stool; isolation source: human stools | place: Canada | collected 2012-12-04 | reverse complement strand
TTACCTGAAAACTTAACCAGCTCATACGGTTCATAATTTCTCAGGTAGGTTAATAAGTCCATCTGCTTCGCCTGAATGATTAACTCAGGTGCGATAAATGGCATATCGACCACCGCCTTCCTGTTTATCTCTCATACGATTTTTCCTTTCTGCCGCCGACTGCTTCGCCCTCATCAGGCTCTCCGCCGACAATCTCATTTTCCTTTTTATCCATATTGAGCAGGATATTCAGCTCATCAAGTCGGTCATTTTTTGCCCTCAATTCTTCCTCCTTTGCAAACGGCTTTTCGATTTCCTGCTTCGCTGTTTCAAACTGCTTCTCCGTATTTTCAAGGCTGTTTTTCGTATCAGCAAGTGCTTCCTCAAAGCGTTCTATGCCGTTATCTATTCTCACGATATTACCGTGAGAATCATCGCCAAGCGGTACATCTCTGCTCGTTTCGCCTTTTAATTTCACAACATAATTACGCTGCACCGTATCAAAATACAGTTCCATTTGAAAGCCACGGTACTCGCCAAGTGGTATCGCATCAGGACTGTTCATTGACTTGCAGGTATTGATGATTGCCTGACCTGCTTCGGCTTTTTCGGAATAAGAAACACCCGACACCATCATTCCAAGCGGCTGCTCGTCTATCGGTTTCGGGTGTAATTTTGCTGTTTCAACATCTTTTGTAAGTCCCTCTACACGGGATTTTAAGTAAGCAATCTGTTGTGGGTAGAACTTGATGACCTTATCCTCCAGTCCATATTTCTCCGATAAAAAATTGGATTTTAACATCTTTAGCTTCTGTACCTGAATGTCTAAGTCCATCTTTTCTTTGATATACGGATTGCCTGTTGCAAGCATTTTTATCTCCGCATAGGACAGTGCAGTTTCATCAATATCCTCTGCCGACCTGACCGGAGATTTGCTCGTCATAATCTGACTTGCGAACTTCTGCTTACCTTCCACAAGCTGATAGAGGTATGCATCAAAGGTCTGCTCTGTTACATAACGGTAAATATCTACCTGCGGATTTTCATTGCCCTGACGGACAATTCTACCGGAACGCTGCTCCAAATCTGAAGGTCGCCACGGACAATCCACGTCGTGAAGTGCGATAAGTTTATCCTGCACATTCGTTCCTGCTCCCATCTTCTGAGTAGAGCCGAGAAGCACTCTGACTTCTCCCTTGCGGGTCTTTTGGAACAGTTCTTTTTTCTTCATATCCGTGTCGGCTTCGTGTATGAACTTCACTTCACTTTCAGGAATACCTCTCTCAATCAGCTTCTTTCTGATGTCGTTATAGACGGAAAATGTGCCATCATTCTTCGGCGTGGAAAGGTCACAAAACACAAGCTGTGCTGATTTCTTGTCGGCATTTTCTTTCCATATCCGATAGATGTTATCGACGCAGGCATTGATTTTACTGCCCTCAAAATCAGGCAGCATGTCGTTTAGCATACGCTGGTCAAGAGCCAGTTTCCTTCCGTCATTCGTGATTTTCAGCATATTATCTACGCTTGAATCCACACCGCCGCCACGCACCTGCTCGGCTCTCTCTGCAAGAGAAGCAACCATTTCTTTCTGCATTTCTGACGGCTTTACTGCAATGTTATGGTACTTTGCTTCCGGTACTGGCAGGTTCAACATATCCGCTGTCTTAATGTCCGCTATCTCCTTGAACATCGCCATTAGTTCAGGCAAGTTATAGAATTTTGCGAACCTTGTCTTTGCTCTGTATCCTGTTCCTTCCGGTGTAAGTTCCACTGCCGTAATGGTTTCTCCGAAAGTGGAAGCCCAGGCATCAAAGTGCTGCAACCCATTTTTCACAAGCGTGCTGTACTGCAAATATCGCTGTATCGTATAAAGTTCCACCATACTGTTTGAGATAGGTGTACCCGTTGCGAACACGGTTCCTCGCCCTCCGGTAATCTCGTCAAGGTAACGGCACTTCATAAAGAGGTCGGAAGATTTCTGTGCTTCCGTCTGTGCGATACCGCCCACATTACGCATTTTTGTATAAAGATAAAGGTTCTTGTAATAATGGCTTTCATCAACAAAAAGCCTGTCTACACCAAGTTCCTCAAAGGTTACAACATCATCTTTTTTCGTCTGGTCATTGAGTTTATCAAGTTTCTGCCTGATAGATTTCTTTGACTTTTCAAGCTGCTTTATGGAGAAGTTTTCCCCTCGGTTTCGCTTGAGTTCCGCAATTCCTCCGGTTATCTCCTCAAGCTGCTGTTCTAAGATTGCCCTCTGTCTTTCAATGGACATCGGGATTTTCTCAAACTGTGAGTGTCCGATGATAACTGCGTCATAATCTCCGGTTGCAATCCTGCCGCAGAACTTTTTACGGTTCTTGGTTTCAAAATCTTTCTTTGTTGCGACAAGGATATTCGCCGCCGGATAGAGTTGCAAATACTCAGCCGCCCATTGTTCGGTCAAGTGATTTGGTACAACAAACAGTGACTTGTTACAAAGTCCAAGCCTTTTCGACTCCTGTGCTGCCGCTACCATTTCAAAAGTTTTTCCTGCTCCGACTGCGTGTGCAAGAAGCGTATTTCCTCCGTAAAGAATATGGGCAACCGCATTTTTCTGATGTTCCCTGAGTTCAATTTCAGGGTTCATACCATTGAAGATGATATGACTTCCATCATACTCACGAGGTCTGACGCTATTGAATTTCTCATTGTAGGATTTGCAAAGCCTTTCCCTTCGTTCAGGGTCAGACCATATCCAGTCCTGAAATTCCTGCTTAATCATTTCCTGCTTCGACTGAGCAATCGCTGTTTCCTTTTTATTCAGGACAGCCTTCTTCTTTCCCTCATCATCTTCGATATAATCAAAGATACGCACATCTTTTAAGTTCAGCGTTTCCTCGATAATCTTATAGGCATTGATGCGGGAAGTTCCGTAAGTGTTATATGCCCTTACATTTCCTTTGTCATAGGATTTGCCCTCAATATTCCACTCACTCGTAAATGGAGAGAAGTGAACTTTGATATTCCACTGTGCATAGCGTGGTGTTTCAAGCAAATGAAAGATAAACTCCTGCACATCGTCCGGTGACAGCCAAGTTGCACCAAGTCGCACGGAAATTTCACTTGCAGTCAGGTCTTTCGGCTGCACCTTTTGAAGTGCTTCTACATTGACCTTATAATCTTCCGGATAGAGTTCTGCCGAGTTCTTTGCAATCCTCAGCTTTTCCCTGACATTACCCGAAAGGTATTCATCAGCCATCAGATACTTCGGTTCGTAAGAATTTCCATACTCATAAAGCGGATTTAAGAAGATAACACCCTTTAAGTCCTCAAAGATTTCATTCTCCGATTTACCGGAAAGCTCCATCATATAGTCCATATCAATCGTGGCTTTTTCTCCAAGAGATACTGCCAATGCTTCGCTTGCCGTATCAACAGAAGTAACCGGAGTATGCGGCTTAATTGTCCTCTTAGAAAACATATCAGCCTTACGCTCCAGTTCTCCGTCCTCTCCGATTATCTCCAATGCGGAAAGCAAAGAGAATGAACTGTCCTGCGAGAAAGCAGAAGTATTTGCACGGCTGTTAATGAGTCCGTACTTACCTGAAAAGGTATCATAAAGTCTGTTTAATCGCTCCTGCTCCGCTTTGATTTCGCTGTCAGGGTAATCTTCTGTCTGCAATTCAATCAGCGTTCTGACGGAATTTCTAATAGCAATCATACCCTTAATTCGGTTCTCTGCGGTTGCCGACACTTCCACCGGAGTCATACGGGAATTTTCACGATAATAGATTTTATCGTCCACCACCGTATAGGAAAAGTTTCTCACTGTCGGGTCTGCCGGAATAGAATTATCTTCCTCCTCCAGTTCTTCCTCGACTTCATATTCCGTGATTTCTCCGTGAATGTTTGCTACTGCTTCATCAAGCTGTGCTGCAAGGTCTGCATTTTCATACGGCACACAAGTTGCTTCCATACCGAAACGCCCCGATACCATCTTCATTTCTCCAAGTATCATTTCGGGGTGCTGCACAAAATAAGAGTTCATCTTAATTCCGTTCTCATCGGTATCAAGATGAACCCAATCCGGCTCAATATCTATCAGTCTGTCACGCTTTTGCAGGATAAGAATATCCGAAACGACTTCCGTTCCTGCATTACCCTTAAAGGTATTATTCGGCAATCGAATTGCTCCAAGAAGCTCTGCTCTCTGTGCAATATACTTTCGTACTGCTAAAGTTTCCTTATCCATTGTGCCTTTGCTCGTTACAAGAGCCATCACACCGCCGGGTCTTAACTTATCAAGGGACTTGGCAAAAAAGTAATCGTGTATCAGGAACTTATGCTTGTCGTACCTTTTATCTAACACCTTAAAATCTCCAAAAGGCACATTGCCAACCACTCCATCAAAGAAGCTGTCCGGCAGATTGGTTTCTTCAAATCCTTGTGCCGCAATGGTTGTTTTCTGATAAAGCTGCTGTGCAATCCCTGCGGAAATCGTATCAAGTTCCACACCGTAAATCTTACTGTCTTGCATTGCGTCCGGTAGCATACCGATGAAATTACCGATACCGCAGGACGGCTCTAACAAGTTGCCTTCCTTAAAGCCCATCTGCTCCATTGCCTTATAAATGGCTGTGATAACTTCAGGCGGCGTGTAGAACGCAGTCAATGTGCTTTCTCTTGCCGAAGCATATTCCTCCGGTGTTAATACCGAAGAAAGTTCCAGATATTCCGTTGCCCACGCTGAATTATTTTCATCAAAGGCTTCTGAAAGCCCACCCCAACCGACATACTTTGATAAGATAATCTGTTCTTCAGGAGTGGCAAATCTGTTTTCTTCCTGACATTTTTTAAGAAGCTGTATCGCCATAATATTTCTGCGGAAGCGTTCCTTTTTACCAACTGTTTCAACCTCATTTTCTCTGAGATTAAAGGTGTGACGTTCTGCCATAGACACATCAGGGTGCAAGTCAAAACCTTTGACTTTTTTCTTCTGCTCCCAAGCGGGAACTACCGGCTCAGGCTCTTTTTCATTTCTTTCTTCGGCAGGTTCTTCCTTTACAATCAAATGCTCATTCATCGGATTCTCACGCACTTTTCTGTCAAACTCTGTGCGTGAAAATTCCTTATTGAACAGTGGCATATCATAGTCATAGAGCATTACTCTCTCATCATCAACAGATAAGATTTCGTACTCAGAAGCACCGATATACACCTTATCGCCAAGATGATATTCATACTGCACATCTTGTAGCTGTTCTGCTTCTTCAGGTTCTTTTTCGGTTGGTTCGACCTCTTGCTCCGGTGGTGCATTAGAAAGTATCTCACGATTTCTTTTCGTTTCCTCGATTTTGGCTCTGTGTTCCTCTTGACTTTCAAGCCACTGAGGATAGCGTTCTTTTTCCTTTGGATTTAAGTATCTGTCCATTCGGATAAGTTCCCCGATACGCTTCTCCACCTGCGACCACGAAAGTGTGATATGTGGATTTTCTTTACCGATGCCTTTCGTAATCGTAATACCTTTTCCATCGTGACTCTCATCAATTCCTGCTCCGATTATTACTGGATAAGAGCCGCCCCAACCGTACTCATTTTTTAAGAAGTCTGCGTTTTCTTTTGCTGAAAGGCTTTTTTCAAACTGCTCATAGATACGCATTTTACCCTCAGAAAATCCGCTTCCATTCGCAAGAATAGCGTCGATAATCTCCTGAGAAAAAGTAAAGGCAGAGGTTTTCTTTTCCTCTGCCCGACCGTCTAATATGAATGTCATCTGACCGTCCATTGACGGTAATGGTTTTATGCTGTCACTTAATTCTCCCAGTAATCGCATAGCTTCAAAGTGTCGGGCAATAACAGCCCAATCATAAAAGCTCTGTGCGGTTCTGCTGTCGTATTTGCCCTCCCACAAATGCAGGACGTTTTCAAAGGTCTTGTACCCTACTGTCCTGCCGTCCTCTAAAGTAAGCTCAGTATAATCATTATTGAAAATACTCTTTATATACTCTGTGCGGTCTTTGTTATCAGGATTACGTTCATAATAATCTTTGATTTCTTCCAGACTAGCCGACAAATGTGGTGTCGTTCTGAGAATTTCATTGATTACTTCATCACGTCCAAAGAACGGAAGGCTTTTATCCTCGTGCGTTCTGTCGTAATACTCTAAGCGAATATCACTTCCGCTTTCACGATTTCCTGTGCCGAACTGCGAAGAGAGTTCATCAGACGAACCCATTTCATCATATCCTCCGCTTTCATCTGTTCGGTCACTCCCTCTTTCTGTGCCATCTGGCTCAGGATTGTTTCCTCCATCTTGCTGGCTCTCTGTTCCACTTCCGCCAAGTGCTGTGTCAGTTCGCCCCTCGTCAGGAGATTGTAGTAAAGGACTCTGTGATGTTCCTTCAGAAACTCTCTCCTCATCTGAGCGTACCTGCCCAGCGTCACTTCCGGCTGCTGTGGAAGTTTCAGGTTCGGAAGGCTGTAATCGCCCACCATCGTGTAGGTCAGTTCGTTCATTGTCCAAACTCCTTTCGTCGTTATTTTCAACCTTATTGTATTCATTTCTGTCCTGACCGACAATTATGCGATTTTGACGGTTGAGTGCAGTAATTGTTTTAGATATTTCCGTTAATCCCATTTCTGCAATATCACTGGTAGCAAATCCAAGTGCATTGAGTGTTTCCTGCGTATTGAAGTTAGTAACATCTCTGAAATCATCAAGTTCAAAATAACTGTCCGTATCAACGCCAAGCCTTGACATCATCATATATGCCACACTATTTGTCACGACATTTTTATAAATGAAAGCCACAATATCCTCTTCCACTTCCTCAAAGGAACTGCCCTCGGTTGCATAGTAAAGGTCTTGCAGATAATCAGGGATATTATCCTCTGCCGCATTTCTTGCTGCTCCCATAATCGCTTCGGCAAGACTGCTCTTATTCTCAATCTCTCCGAAAGTGCTTTCCAATGTCTCAATCACATCTGCTTCGTATTCCTGACGCATATCCCAAATCGGGACTGTTCTTGAATATCTGCTTTCGTGAGTATCTGAAATGTCAAAGTAATGTGTCAGTCTTTGCCGTGAACGGTTTTCATCAGCAAAAACAGCAATACCTCTTGCACCTCGGTTGACCCATCTGCCAAAAATTTTGTTCCACTGCTCTATCTCAAGAACCGCTGTTGCATCGGGTCGCTGTGCATATACAAGAAGCTGTTCGTCATAGCGTAACTTATAATTTCGGCAAGCTGAAGCTAAGAATGCCTGCCAGTTCTGAGGATTTGACACAACCGTTTTGCAGGTGCGGTTGTAAAGCTCAGAAATAAGGTCATATTTTCGTGCCATTACTCTTGCACCTCCTTATCGCTGTTTTTCTCTGTTTCTGGTCTTGTTTTTTGACGGTTCGGATTGATTGATAGGTTCAACTTTACTTCCATTAAGCTCCATTTTTTCAGCAAACTCGCATATATGATAGCAGCAATTTCCGACATACAAATGGTAGTCATCAATATACTTGCACACTCTGTCTGCTGTGTGTCCATCACGAAAAGTAATTCTGATTTTTCCACCATCGGGAATATAGAATTTCAAATTGTAATGACTGTCTATAAATCGAATTTGCTTTTCCTGCGGCTCTGCTCTATTCTCCTGTTGCTTCATTTTCCTTACCTCTCATTTTTGTTGCTTCATCAGAACCGCCGCCCAAATACGAAAAGAGTTTACCGGACTTTGTATTCTTCTGAAGCTCCATAATCACACCCATATCAGGAATCGTGATATTCGGGATTTTCAGGATTGCTTCCATATCAAGCTGCTGCAACTTTTTCTCCGTATCACAACCGGAGTCAAAGAGTTTATTCAGCACCTTGACCCTATTCTGAAAAGTTGCTTTGTCTTTCACGAAAATACCTCCTTAGCTAATGTTGATTACAATAGAAATACTGCCGCTCTGTTCTTCTTTCTGCGGATTACGTGAATACTCAGGAAAAAGAGACTGTACTCTCTGCCTTGCCCTGCGTATGGTTTCAAAACAAGGAAGTCCGTATGCTCGGTAATTAAATACAATATCCTCAAGCGGAAGATTTCCGGCAGGTATATATCCGTACCGATTGTAATAATGCAGAATGAGAAGCATATCATCATACCTCGACATCGGGCATTCCTTTAAGATTTCAAGCACTCGGCTCTCCACCGTTTTCTGTTGTTTCATAATGTTCCTCCCAAAAATAAAGGGACAGAGTTTTTTACGCTCTGCCCCGACTGGTTAATGTTCGCTTGTTACTTACTTCTTACGGTTTTTAACCTGAAGAAAGATAAAGCCGCCGACAATAACGGCGACTAATGCGATAGCGATAATTGTCTTTGCTTCCATTACTCGTTACCCTCCTTTTTCTTCTTTTTGTGTGCAACAACAGAAGTTACAGCGATACCGACAGCAGAAAGTCCGGCAAGGACATACCAAAGTTTCATATTGGTATCATCTCCTGTCTTTGGAGTATCCCTCAACTCATTGTGCATTTTTACAACGGCTGTTTCATCAAGTTTGATAGTAACATTCTGGTCGGCAGGTGTGATATATGCGGCAGAGGCATTGTTTGCCACTTCGGATACGGTATATTCGCCAATACGAAGTCCCTCAATCACAATTTCGCCGTTCTTATCTGTTTCAAATGTCATATCATAACCGTTTGCTCCGGTTACTCTGAACGCAAAACCTTTAACCTTACCATCTGAAGATGTCTTGACGATTTTCAGTGTTCCACGCATAGATTCATTGATAAATCCAACACCAGCCTTATTCTCAACGGAATAAGTTGTTTCGTCTTTCTCAATGAAAACAGAGTATTCTCCCTTATCAAGCAGGAAGCCCTCTGGTGCTTTTGTTTCACGGACAATATATTTTCCGTAAAGCAGCTCTTTCATCTCATAAATTCCGGTTTCGGTTTCTTCAAGATTTCCGATAAGTTCATCGCCATCATCAATCTTTCCGTTCTCATTGGTGTCCTTATATACCTCAAAGGTTGCACCCGTAAGTTTGTTATCTGGATATTCAGCGTCCACCTTCGTGAGTCTGATATTGCCGTGAACATACTCATTGACAATCTCAATTTCAACTACCTGCTCGGCTTTGCTGATATTGACCTCATACGCTTTTTCATCAAGAACAAATCCCTTTGGCTGCTCGATTTCTCTTACAATCCATTTGCCATAAGGAACTTTTGCAAAAGAAAAACTACCGTCTTTTGCAGAGGTAGTCGTCATAAGTGCAGTATCCTTTGTAAATTCTGTTTCTTCGGCTTTGAAGATACCGATAACAGCACCCTCAAGTGCTTCTCCATTCTCGTCAATCTTCTTACCTGATACAGAACCATAGATAAGTTCATTCTTGATTTCTTTTCCGTCATTCACTTTGATTTCAACCGTTGCGGTATCCTGACCTGCGTATTCAAATACAACCGGATACTTCGTATCAGAGAGAATATAATGCTCATCGGTTGCAATCTCTTTGACATAGTATTTGCCAAACGGAAGGTCTGACTTCATAACAGCAGTTCCATTTTCATTTACGCTGACAATCTCAATCAGTCCATCAGCCGGAATAACGGTACCGCTTGCAGATACAATATCTTCTGCGGCATAAAGACCAAAGCTGATATTTTTGATTTCTCCGTTGTCGCCAATACCAAATGTCTTATCCTTTTCAATGGCTTTTGCAAGGCTTACCTGAACTTTCTGTCTTTCGTTATAGAATGATGTGGAAGTTTCGGTAACAGAGATATTCTGACCTGCATAAGTAAGCTCAACCGTATGTGTTTCTCCACTGACTACCATTCCGTAAGGTGCGGTAATTTCCTTGACCTCGTATTTTCCGAGATAAAGTTCTTTGCTCTTAACAAATCCATCGGAGCTTGTTGTGATAGTATCTACCACTTCGCCCTTTGAATAGCGGAGTGTACCGTCCGGTGTACTAATATCTTCCGCAGCACGGACTTCATAAACTGCACCCTCAAGTCCTGCCACTTCATAAACAGGCTGATAGATAACATCACTGTCCTCAGAACCACTTACATTGACACCACTAAATACTTCTCCGGTCTTTTCAACCGTGATAGTACCTTTCTGTGCCACATTCGGCTTATTGACTTTCACAACAGTTACGCCGCCTTCCTCTGTGGAATTTTCTTCGGTAATATCAAAATATACCGGAGTATCATCAAGTACATATCCGTATGGAGCTTGTACCTCTACGATGGAATATCCCTTGCCGTAATCTAATTTCTCAGGTGTTACAAGAGAACCATTTGCGTCGGTATAGAACACATCAATCGTGGTCGGTGTCGGATAAGTAAAGGTCATTTTGACCTGATTGCCCTGTGGGTCGTAAATCTTAAATCCTGCTCCTGCATACGGAATACTCTTTCCGCTTTCTGCGTCCACCTTGACTACATTGACAAAGCTCTCAAAGTTACGGTTATTGATAAGATAACGGTAGGTCTGTGCGTTCTGTGAAATGAACACATCAAAATCGTCCATCATCTCTCTGCCTTCCCAACCGGAAGTCTGGTGTACGGTATAAATACCATACGGCACATCTTTTGTCTGACCGAAGCCATATTCATCGCATACGATAGTATCTCTCTCGTCTTTATTGGCTGCGTCATAGCTTCCGGCAGATTTCAGGTAAATCTCAAAGGAAGCACCCTTTTCAGGTGTTTCAATCTTTGTTTCTCCATCATCAGTGTGTTTAATGATAGCCACATTGCCTTTGATTACCTGCTCGGTTACATCATTGGAAGTAAGGTTGTGTTCCACCTCATAAAGTTTCGGGTCTGCACCTACCTTGTGAATGGTCTTATCAAGGAGATAGCCTTCACTCGGTGTAATTTCTCGGATTGTCCAGTCGGTATCACAAACATATTCTTTAGTAGTGAACTGACCGTTTTCATCAGTAACATACTTATCTACAAGCGTTTCGCCCTTATAGATACCGTAAACTGCTCCCGAAAGTTTGGCATTGCCCTGTGCTTCGCCTTTCTCAGCGTCGCTCTTTGTTACTGTTACAGTAAACTTCTTCAAAATATTGTTGAAGTTTCTTGTGGTTACTTCTTTCCACTTCACTGGTGCAGTCTGATTTTTTGGCACAACATAACGGATAGCCGTGTCTACTTCTTCAAGGGTATATGGTTCAGAACCACTGATAAGCACATCTTTAAAAGTTGCCACACCGTTATTGTCTGTAACTGCATACTGGTCAACAGTATCACCGGAAAGAGAAGTACCGTAAAGATGGAACTTCACACCTTCAACAAGGTTATCTTCTGAGGACTTCACTACCTGAAGGTCGCCACGCTTCAATTTGTTATTGAAAGTGACCTTTGCAATCTGTCCTGCTACAACAGTAACTCTATGTGTTTCCTGCGGCTCGTACTTATCGTATGCCTGCTCGGTTACAGTATAGATACCCGGCATAAGATTATCAATCTGGAACTTACCGCCATTGGCTGTTGTAACCGTCTGATTGATACCGTTTCCGGTAATTGTGAAGTTAATACCGTCAACCTTGCCGTCCTCACTGGTCTTTACAATCTGACAAGAGCCATAGCTGACTTTCATTTTCACATAACCGTTGATACTGTCGCTTACTTCCTGAGCATAGCTGACAACATCCTGCACACTGGAGTTCTGACCGTGTTTGCCCTCTGACCATACAACCACACCTCTGCGGACTGCATTTTTCTTCGTTGCGGTAATGGTAAATTCCTTACTCGGTGCAGTATCCATAGAAACAGTAAGTTTGTTACCATTCACTGAAAAGCTCACTCCACTGATACTTGCCTTGAAATTATATTTGGACAGCACATTATTGGAATCTGTCAGAGTAGTTGTGTACTTGCTTCCGTTCCACTCAAGTTCTATTGTCTTTGCCGAACCGGATGATTTATTACAAAAGCTCGGTATGGTCGCATGGTTCTGTACACTCTGCACCATACTGTTGTAATAACTGAAAATCTTATTGCGAAGCGGATGCTTTGCATTGATGACATCTTTCACATTGCTGCAACCACTGGCTGCTACATGATTGAAGTTCGCATCACGCTCTCCGATAACAGTTTCCCAGATAAGAAGCTGTGTGGCATAAGCCTGTGCAATGCTGTTTGCTGCCGCTTCATTCTGTGACCTCCAAGATGTCGAGATTGTCCCACGGTAGCCATACTGTAAAATACGACCAACAAAAAGACGGATTTCATCTCCGGAAATAACCCCATTGGCTGCAAGGTTATTAAAATAATTTTCGTCATACTTATTCATTGTCTGACCGACCTTGAGCGAAATTCCCGGCTCAATACAATAAGCAACATTGCCTGAATATGAGCCAATAGCCTTAAGATTGGTAAAATTGGAACGTCCGGTATGCCAACCATTTTTCAAGGTCAAATTGCTGTGTCCCCATACCCCATCGTAATTAGCATCGCCATCACGAGGGAAATCGACCATATAAACATCGGCTTTTTCTCCCGAAGCAGCATATGCTGTTGTCGAGCCAATGCCTGCAAAAGTGGTCACACACATAAGGGTCGCCAAAAAAAGCGACGTGACTCTTTTGAATTTTGACTTTATCATTGCGTTTCCTCCTGTAAAAATTGAAAAACACACCGTATCTCTACGATGTGCCTTTGTGGATTTTCTTTTACGACAAGATTTACCTGCCGAAAAACAAATGCGGATTTTTCGTTAATTTTTCATTTTACCATACACCTCCCGTCCGTTCATACTGTGCGATTGCCCCTTAGAGATAGACATATACTTTGAGATAGTTATATTCAAGTGAGATAGTATATATCATTTTCGGTAGGTAAAAATATAACTAAGGGGTTAGAGTGTGAGAAAGGGGAACTGTAAAACAGGCTATCTGCTGTCACGTTCTGCACGGTTACGCAAAAACTTGTTGTAATACTCCAATGCTTTGCAGACAAAATCCTCTGTCTGACTGACGGGAATGTTTTTCGGGATAAGCTGTCTTACTCTATCGCCCCTCAACACGATTTTTTCCTTTTGGTTCGGCTTTTCCTCAGACATAACAGCGTGGATTGCTTCTGTTGTAAGGTTGCCCTCGTTGAATAACTTTCGCATACGGATTGTCTGGTCGTGTGACGGGGTTGCGTCATTCAGGTCGATTTCGTCAACCACATCACGCTGGCAATCTTCATCAAGGTAAGAAAGTTCTACGGCAGGACGCATTTTAATACGCCCCTCATCAACAAATTCAAGCAGCTCGGGAACAAGGTTTGTCAGGCGGACATAACGGTGTATCTGATTTCTACTGTCGCCACATTCCTCGCTCATTAAATCAAGACTTTGCTTTCCTCGTAAATCAATCCCCACTGGGGATGCATTTTCTTTGCTCGGTCTGCCTGCTTGCCTTTTCATTGCTTCCAAACGCATTTTATAGGCAAAGGCTTTTTCACTTGGCAATATCTCTGACCTCTGAAAATTACTCTCTACCATTAAAATGGTCGCTTCATCTCTGTTCAGGTCTACAATCTCACTTCTCAGGGTTTCAAATCCTGCCAGTTCACAAGCTCGCTTTCGTCTGTGTCCTGAAACAAGTTCGTATCTGCCGTCCTCTTTCTGCCTTACCGTTGCCGGAGTAATAACCCCTCTTTCCTTAACACTCTCCACAAGCTGCATCATATCTTCATCGTCCCTGACCTTAAACGGGTGGTCGGGGAAATCATCAATCAGCTCTAACGGAATATCTCGGATTTTTGAAAGCTGTTCTTCATCTCTCTGTGCCTGCGTGGTAAATAAATCATCGAGCTTCGTGAGAGTGAAGTCGCTCTTTCTTCCTGCCATCGGCTAACACCTCCTTTGTAAATTCAGCGTATGCCTTAGACACTGTGCTGTTTGGCTCATAAGCATAAATGCTTTTACCTTTGGAAGAAGTTTCAGCGGCTTTTACGGCAATCGGGATTTGTGTTCGATACATTCTTATCTGATTACCAAAGTTTGCCCTGAGTGCTTCCACCGTACTCTTTGCAAGGTTTGTTCGGCTATCCACCAAAGTAAGAAGCATACCGTCTATCTTAATATCCGGATTGATATACTTCTTTACTTTTGAAATGGTCTGCACAAGCTGTGTCATACCCTTTGCAGGCAAATACTGAGCCTGAACCGGAATGATAACACTGTCTGCCGCCGATAAAGCATTGAGAGTAACCATACCAAGTGAAGGCATACAGTCTATAATTACATAATCATATCTGTTCTTCACTTGACTCAGATAATTCTTGAGTGTAGTTTCTCTGCTCATTACGTTCACAAGGTTAAATTCCATTGCTGAAAGCTCAAGGTTTGCCGGAACAAGGTCAACACCTTCTTCGTGGTGCAGGATACCAACCATAGGGTCTGTCATCGTTTCATTGATTACATCTGTGAGTTTCGTTGCAAGCGTGATACCCAAGCCGTCTGTATCCTGCCAACCAAGACAAGTCGTTAAATCTCCCTGCGGGTCTGCGTCAATAAGCAATACTTTCTTGCCCTGCATTGCAAGCCCGACTCCAAGATTAACTGTTGTGGTGGTCTTTCCGACTCCGCCTTTCTGGTTACATACGGAAATCGTTTTACAGTTTGACACTTCTTTTTGCCCTCCTTTCTGAAAATTCATAGCCACCGCATTATGGCTATGTACCTGACCGACTCATTTCCTAATCGGTCATAGCAATATTTGTTCTCAACACCCCTTGCCAAGCAAAATGCTTATGGGAAGTCACTAAGGAACAGACTGCTTATCTGTATCATAGGATTCTAACCTCTGCCGGGTACTCCGCCAGCTCCGTAGAGAAGTATCATTATCATTCTGACTGTCATCACCATATCAGGGGCAACCTGATACTCATAGCCGGAGTTCTCGCTATTCTGAAATACAGAAATCACGGCGTACCTGCTAAAGTGGCTATCATCAGAAATAAAGTCTTAGTGAATGACTTATTCAATTTTCAAGCGAAAAGGCTTCCGTTTTTGCTATCCGGAATGAACCCCTTCACTCATTTGGACAAAGGGGTATGAAATGCACACCCAAAATCTCCGCTTTTCCGAAAATTCTTCAAAA
>CDYM01036515.1_pt1 | contig 15518 bp, 16 predicted proteins | sample 554981 | NCBI WGS metagenome assembly CDYM01 (sample SAMEA3182081, study PRJEB8094) | gut metagenome | biome: human; feature: gut; material: Stool; isolation source: human stools | place: Canada | collected 2012-12-04 | reverse complement strand
TCAGCCGCTCCGTCTGCGTGAGAATGATGTTGTTCTCAAATGCGGGATCGACGTAGGGCTTGATGTCCTCCGCGTTTCCCCATGAAGCGTTTTGTCAAGTGCTTTTCGCAATTTATTGACGCAAAACAGGATTTTTTCAAGAGAAAAGCCCCATGCGGTCAACATGGGGCGAGTTGATAAAGTGAAAGTGCGAAAGTGCAAGGTGCAAAGGCTCTGCGTTTTGCACTTTCATTTTGCAGTTTCGGGCGGCTGCTTCTTCTTGATGAAGTTGTACCATTGACTTCCAACGCGCCTTGCGCCCAATATGCCGCCCATGCTGCGCTTGGCATTTTGTACCGTTCTTTCGGATATTCCGGCTTCGGCTGCCGCCTTGACAATATCCTCGCTTGCCATTTCCTTACCGTCTGCAAGTAAATCGAGTATCAACCTTTCCGCTTGCTCGGTCTTGGTTTCGGTGTTGCCGCCTGTGCCGGACAGCAGTTCATCAGCGGTAATGTCATATTCGCCTATCCATGAAAAGCCGCTTTCCGCGCCCAACGAAAACGCCATAGGCTTACCCTCCGGTGCAAGGGAAGATTTGTCGTGAATGATAACGCGCACATTCGGCTCTCGTTTCACGCGCCCTATGAGCAGCACACTACGAGCGGCGGCTCGGAAGTCGATAGAGCCTAATCCCCGGTATGCGCTCTGACCTCCGGCAGCTTTGTTCAAGTGCCCGATAAGCACAACGGCACACCCGGTACGCTCTGCAACTTCGGCAAGGCGGCGAAAGATAGGGCGTATTTCGTTTGCCTTGTTCATATCCGTTTTTTCGCCTACATACGCCTGTATGGGGTCAAGGATTATAAGACGCGCCCCGGTCTGCCGGATTGCCCTTTCTATGCGTTCATCGGATAAGGACAATTCCTGTTTGCCCTCGTCAATGACAAGTACCCGGTCAAGGTCTGCGTCCGCTTCCATAAGGCGCGGCTTGACGGTATCGCCCAAACCGTCCTCTGCGGTCTGATAGATAACATTAAAAGGCTCATGCTCTGCCATAGCCGGAAAGGGCTTGCGGTTGGTACAGGCGGCGCAAAGGCGCAGGGCAAGGGTGGTTTTTCCCTCGCCGGGGTTGCCCTGTACGATTGTTACCTTTCCAAAAGGGATATACGGCTCCCATAGCCATTCAACGGTCTGTGTGTCAACCTCGCTCATGCGGATAATTTCAACGGTTTCTTCCTGTTGCGGCTCACGCAAGCCATAGACAGCTTCGCGCAGATATTTTCCGTCTGTAATTTCCTCTTTACGCTGTAAAACCTCGTTCCAGTCTTTGAACAACGGTACAAGGCGATTGACGGTGTAGCCTTGGGGGATAATGCTGTTAAGGCGGCTGCAAGCGTCTGTCCCGGCTTTGTCGCTGTCAAGGCAGAGATAGACGGTCTTGATATTCGGACGGTCAGAGAGAAAACGCAGCAGGGCTTTTTCACTCACGCCGCCCAATGACAGATAGCTTTGTTTCTGCCATTCCTTTTTGAACAGGCAGAGGAAAGATAACAGGTCAATGGGGGCTTCAAAGACAAAAAGCCTTTCGCCCTCGCCCCGGTAGCAGAAGTTAAAAGTCTTGTCGCTGCCTTTCACATCAAGCCGGAAGCTGCCCACCGTTCCCCGTTGGTGGGCATATCTCGGTATGCCGCTTTCATCTCTGCCGACAAATACGGCGTTATGGTGGGCGGCTTCCTCGTAGAGATCGCCGCAGGAAAAGAAAAAGCCCGACACATCTTCATCAATGCGCCGGGCGGCTGTAAGGTAGTTCCTCGCTGTTTGGTTGTCGGGGCTTTTGGGTGGTAGTCTGAATTGCAGATAGACGGGTGGGGGTGCTTCGCCCCGTTCGCCTATCAGCATTTCAACGGCTTCAAGAAAACTTTTGCCGTAAAACTCCATGACAAAATCAATCGGACCGCCGCCTTTGCTCTGGCTGTGCCGATACCATCTGTTTTCTCTGACCGTCAAGCTGTCGTGCCGTTTCCAACGGTACTCCTGTCCGGCGCGTTCAAGCTGTTCGCCCTGGGCTTGCAGGAATGATACAAGGTCGGTCTGATTTGCCCGGTCAATCTGTTCTTTGGTGTAGGTCATAGGGAAATATCCTCCTTTTTGCGTCTTGGTGTTTGGTGTGTCTGTTCCTGTGTGCGCTGCTCGGCTTGCTCTACAATATCAATGCACTTTCGGATTTGCTGTAACTCCTTAACCTCGCTGCGCTTTGTTTTCAGTTCTTCATATTCGCCTGTGGATTGGGCTTTCAGTTCGTCAAATTCTTTCTGCCACTCGGACACCTTGAAAGACTTTGTACCCTCCGGCAGATTTGCGTGCAGGAAACGGTTGGCGGCGTTCCAGATAATGAGGTCGCTTTCGTGGGCTTGCTCAAATTTTTCTCTCTTTTTGCCCCATCCGTTTTTCAGCGTTTTCAGTTCATCGTGAATGGGCTTCAAGCGGTTGTAGTTGCTGCCATGCTCGATAAACTTTTCCAATGTCCTCATGCGCTTCTGCTTGGCAACAACGCTTGTATTCAGCCGCTTTGCTTCTTCATCAACAGAGGAAAGGGCAGCGTCCAAATCTTCAAGGGTAGCAATGCCCTTGCTTTGCAGATAGACAATCGCCTTGCTGATTTTTTGCAATTCCCCGGCAGTATGCTGTTGCTGCCAGCCCTGTGAATACTTCCGGCTTTTCTCTCGTTCAATGCTCAAATACCTTGTAAGCAGCGTGGCAATATCGGGAGAGTGCGGGGCAGCTTGCAGTTGCTTCTTAGCGGCGAAAACCTCCGCAAGCCATTCTTTCAAGCTGTCGATATAGCCCCGGATTTCCCGCATAAGTCGGTTGGTCTTTTGTATCATGCGGTTGATTTCTCCCTTGTCGGTGGCTATGCCTTTCTTCTCCATTTGGGAAGCTGCAACACCCATGTGGACGGTGGGGAGTTCCTCAATACCACGCTCTGCATGGCTGCGGTGGTCGATACGCTCCGCGCTGCCGCTTCGCTCTAAATAGTCGTTGGCAAGGTCAGCCCACGCCTTGCGCCATAGGTCGGCGTTCTCCTGCCTGTTCCAGTCCATAAGGTCAACCTTGCGCGTCTTGTATCTGCCGCTTGGCAGCTTTACGCGCTCCCCATTTTCGTCAAGGACATATTCCTTTTTTGACTTCGCCGCCCATGTGCCTTTTTCATCAAGGGGGCGCATAGTCAAAAGGATATGAGCGTGTGGGTTGCCGTTGCCTGTGTCGTGGATATTGAAGTCGGCGCACATTCCTTTGGAAACAAATTGAGAGGAACAGTATTCCCGGACAAGGCGGGTCTGTTCCTCTCTTGAAAGTTCAACAGGTAGGGCGATTTCGATTTCCCTCGCAAGCTGTGAGTTATTCGATTTTTCGATTTGCTCCACGCTGTTCCATAGAATAGAACGGTCAGAGAAAGAGGGTGGGGCATGGGGCGGCAGCATGATTTCAGAATGAACAACGCCGCCTTTTCTTGTATAGTCGTGGGTCAGTCCGTCCCACTCGTTTGTCAGCTTCTCTCCGGCGCGGTAGGCTGCTGCGGCTACGGCAGATTTGCCCTTTCCCCGGCTGACAATCTTAATGCTGCAATGGTAGATTGCGATAGTATCACCTCCCGATACGGTCAACAAAACCCCATGAAAGTGAATAGCTTGCAAAGCAAGGTGTTCGCTTTCGTGGGGTACACAAAAGGGTAGACAGCGCAAGCTGTCGCAGGGAAAGTGTAGGTTTCCCTGTCGCGGCGCAAGCCGCCAATCTCTGCACAAGGCAATAATGCCCGGTGCGGAGATAAAGCCCTCGGCAGAGCGCACACGCCCGTTAGGGTGTATAAGTGCGCCCTTGTGTGCAAGGGTAATTCTTCGGTGTCGCTTCTCCGGCTCGTTTTCTCAAAAACTCCTGCGCTTTGTCGCTGAAAACCGCGGTGTAGAGGAAGTCGCGGGCTTCCTGTTCTGACATATCAATGAGTGCCGGGACAAGGCTTTCAAGGTAGCCGCCCCGCGAACAAAGACGGTGGTTGCGCTCCTTGCGCTTCTCAATGGCAAGTTTGCGGTCAAGCATTTTGTTCCTGTTCTCATACTGCCGGATTTTCTTCTGTGTCAGTTCCATTTCGGCGTTACATTCCTCGATGGTGGTCGGTGGTTTTTTCTTCGACATGGTAGCCCTCCTTTTTGATTTTTAGTAAAAGAAAAGGGCGGCTACTTCGGTTTGGAAATAGTCGCCCTGTTGGGGAATTATGTTATTGTTATTTGAATAATATTATTCTGCCGCGTCTGTGTTACTTTTATCTGCTTTCTTCATTTTCAAGGAGCCCAAAATAAAGACAGCTCCGAAAATGAAACAAAGGACAGACCAGATAGCAAGGTCAGAGAAGCTACCGTAATTTACAATTCCCAGCAGTCCGCCCAACAGATAGAATACTCCGGCAACAATTCCGCCGCCTTTGCTCTTTCGGGTTGCTACTCCAACGATGCCTGCAATCAGCATACAGAAAGCAAGCAACATTCCTGATGTTCCGCTTACTTCGCCGTTATCTGCTAAAGCATTTCCTAATCCGGCAGCGCAAGATTGAAAAGCTACTAAAACAAATAAAACCATGCTGATAATTCCGATTACTAATTTTGCCGTTTTCATGTTGCACACCTCATCTCGTTACGGATTTAATGTAATTACCTCATTTGCAAAATCTTCGCCCATAAAATCATCAGCATCGTATGCTCTAAACAGGACTTCGATTTCTTCCACTTCGGTAATTCCGTTTTCCTCTAAAGTTGTATCAGACCATGCCATAGAACTAAATGCACATTTTCCGGCAGAAACAGAAGTTGCATAGAATGGGTCTGCCATAAAGCCGTTTACAGATGCGTCATCAACGCTGAACATTACCGTTTTGTCTGTCTTGTTCAGCAAGAACAGATTGGCAGTATAGCCCCATATCTCATCATCTTCATAGCCTGTTACGATAACAGTAACATAATCATTATCGATAATCACATTATCAGTAGCCTGTGCTTCTCTCACAAATGCAACAGCGTTTTCTTCTCCGTATGGATAGACATGGATTGTTTCCTTTCCAACAGGGTCAGCAGACCAATCATTGCTATCATACACCTTGAAAGTCAATTCAATATCTGTGTATTCAACAATACCATTTTCCTCAAGAGTATCGGTGCTAAAGTTGATTTCTTCGTTAGCCTTTTTGCCAGCAGCTACCTCGCTTGCAAACATTGGATCGCACTGAACACCATTGATGGAAGCACTCTCGACAGAGAACATATAGGTTTTCTCTGTGGACTTGTTTTCAAGCTGTGCTTTCAGAGTGTAGCCCCACATATTATCGGGGTCGATTTCGGTAATTTTTACCGCACACTCTGCGTTGTCAATGGCAACAACTTCCTCAAATACGATTTGATTTTCGGTGTTGTCGTTTTCGGTGCTTTCTTCATTTTGAGAAGAAGCGGGGGCATCGTCAGATGCGTCAGGTGTCGCTTCTCCGCCACAAGCTGCAAGAGATAGCACTAAAGCAAGCGAAAGAAGCAAGGTTACAAGTTTTTTCATTCCATTCCCTCCGTTATTAAAAAGTGTAACTTTCCAAATTTAAAAAAGCGACTCATAGAATTATTTCCTCCCGTTAAATAATAGATAACTATTAAAAATAGACAATACTTGCTCATAAGTAATGGTACTTAAATTGTTTACTTTGGCGTGTTTCATTGCTTGATGAAACTGATTTTTAGTAAACAGTTGACGATATTCTCGATTGACCCATTTTGAAACAAAGTACGTATATAGCTTCCAATATTTATCTGGAACATCTGTGGTATGGCGGGTAAGTTTTATTAAGACACTGTTTACTTTTGGTTTAGGATGAAAGCATTCCGCTGGCAGCTTAAGCAATTGCTGAATCGAGACTTGAGTGTGCAAGAGCAACCCTAGTGTTCGGTGAATATCCAAGGTACGCTTGTAGAATCCTTCTTCAACAATCAGATAGATGTCAGACGCATGGCTTTCAAAAACCACTTTTTTAATAATTTGTGTGCTTAAATGGTAAGGAATACTCCCAACAATTTTATACCTCTGTTTGTTAGGGAATTGAAACTGTAGAATATCTTGGTGAATTAAAGTGACACGAGTATTCAGTTTTAATTTTTCTGACGATAAGTTGAATAGATGACTGTCTAATTCAATAGACGTTACCTGTTTACTTATTTTAGCCAGTTTCGTCGTTAAATGCCCTTTACCTGTTCCAATTTCGTAAACGGTATCGGTTTCTTTTAAATTCAATTGTTTTATTATTTGGTTGAGTACTTTTTCACTCGTTAAAAAGTTTTGAGAATATTTTATATTTTTGTTCATGTAATCACTCCTTCTTAATTACAAATTTTTAGCATCTAATTTAACTTCAATTCCTATTATACAAAATTTTAAGATACTGCACTATCAACACACTCTTAAGTTTGCTTCTAAGTCTTATTTCCATAACTTCTTTCATTTGGGAATAATTCAAGCTGGCGAATCATATAATGTGTACTTGGAATGTAATCAAAATAAAACAATAGTGCTAGATATAAACTCCATGGAATTGGGCGTGTCCGATTTTCGTAGGCACTATAAGTTTGTCGTGAAATACCAACAGCCGAAGCAATTTCTTCTTGTGATGCACCAACTTTTCCTCTGAGTGCGGGTAACTCAATCGCCAATTGAGTGGCCAAGTTCTCTTTCTCATCTTTACTAAAATTCCAAAACTGCTTATAAGCATCTCGCCCTACAAATTGAATCAATAAATCTCCTCCTGGGTATACTCTTTCGTAGAGTACATTACTCCACGAAAAAACACCGCCAAACACTGAAAACTCAGCATTATTTGACGGTGTTGACAATTTATTTGACGGCTAATAAATCAGAAAGCCGTTGCATATTTTCTCTTTTTAAATCCATGGATGGGTGTACATAGCGATTCATTGTAATATTCACGCTGGCATGACCCAATATTTCGCTGAGACTTTTTACATCGAATCCAAGCTCTATGCACCTTGTAGCAAATGTATGACGTAACGAGTGATAATTTGCGGAGGTGATTCCGCTGTTTTTCAATACCTTCTTAAAATGATTTTGCATGGTTCTTGGTTCTAATGGATTCTGATCGCTATTGGTTAGGATGTAGCCAGTAGAAGAAGCTTTGTGTGCTGTAAGAATAGTCATTAAGCCATGGGGTACTGGAATAGTACGGATGGAGCAAGCACTTTTTGGTGTGGTAACAACAATCCTTGTCTTGTATTCACTGTTGGTTCTATCTTGGATTCTCTGGAGCGTTTGATGCACGTGGATTGTGTAATCTGAGAATGAAACATCTTCCCATCGTAACGCACAAATTTCACCTACTCTGAGACCAGTGAATAAACATACTAATATACCAATATTGCAGGAATCAAGATTAGAATACAAGTATTGGCATAATTTTTCCTGTTCAGCACGACTCAAAACTCTCATTTCCTTCGTTTGACGTTTTATCTGTATAGATCGTGCGTCACAAGAAATGGCTTTCCCGTTTCGGGTGGCAAATTGTAAGACATTTCGAATTAGAGATAAAATATCTGAAACAGTTTTAGAGGAAAGTCCATTCTCCTTTAATCCACCAGAAACAAGGAAAAAATTACACTGCGTTTCAATAAACTCGTGTGTTATATCACGCAATTGTTTGCTTCCGAACACAGGAAGTATATACGAGCTGAGAAGATTCCTATATTTGTTGCTTGTAGATTCCTTCACTTTAGGACATATAGCTTGAAACCATTCCATAGCAACCTGTTCAAATTGATCTGAGCTAATTTCTGGATCGACAGTGACAGAATTACTCGTGCACGAACTTTGACTGATAAGTTTTGCCTTGACTTCTCGATATGACTTTGCATAAACATAACCGTAATTGGCTTTGCCTGTAGAAGATCGGGACTTAATGTATCTTCCTTCCCATCTGCCGTCTTTCCTTTTGTAAATATTTTCTCCTTTTCGTGCCATAAGGTACACCTCCTTCAATATGACTATAATTCTGACGGCAAATTGTGACTTTGGAACTTTCTAAGATGGATTTTTGTGCAAAACCTCGTGTTTTATGTCCCTAACATATTGACAAACAGTGCGACAATTTGTAAAATAAAGATATAAACTAAAAAAAACAGAGAAGAATGCGATTCGTGGAGTAATGTACTCTACGAATTTTTTATTTTAAAGAACCTCAAGATAGCTCATATTGTCGTCTTGGGGTTCTTTTCATTCTATCATTTAATGCAATCTGCCTATAAAATTTTATCATATTGCATTTATAAATGCAACTTGCACCCGATGTTGGTTGTTGAGATTTTTGGTACATTTTATAATGTATAGCAGAATCATACACAGCATGGAGGTGATTGAAACGCAACCGGAAATTGATTACGTTAAGATTGGTCAGCGCATTAGAGCTGCCCGACTGGAAAAGGGTTATAGTCAGGCTGATTTGGGTGCGTTGGTTGGTTGCTCGAACAATCATATGAGCCATGTTGAAGTTGGACAGACGAAAGTTTCTTTGGCAATGCTTCTAAAACTGGCATTCGTCTTGGAAAAGAACTTTGACTATTTTTTACTGGATACCCCATATGCAAAATGCGACAGCATCATTGATAATGAGATTGCTGCAAAACTGAAAAAGTGTAATGTAACAACATTGATAACCGTAGGAAAGTTGATTGATGTCTTGATTGACCAGCAAGAGATGATAAAAAAAGCGGAGCTTGATTGATATAATGAAAAAGAAGCCCATTGACGGTACAGAGTGAACTGCTATGGGGTTCTTTTTTGCAGCACAATATACTGATTCTTTAAGAAGCAAAAAGTCCACCAGTCATGATGCACTACGCATCGTACTGGTGGACTTTTTCTGTAAAGATATAAAAATAGATATTCATATATCGCCATAACCAATGTCGTTATCGTAGGCATGAAGATCTTCTTTCAGGAAATCTGCTTTACGAATATACATCGAATTTACCAGCTCTCCTTTTTCGTGGAGCAGGCTGAATTTGTAGTCTAATAATGCTGCCGGTACATAGAGCATTTTAGCCGTTTCAAAAAATGTGTGTTCCGAAAGGCATTCCAGGACTTTCCCATCTTCTAACAGAAGCTCCGCCGCAAAGAAGTTTGCTTCATTTTCTTCGATTGATCTATCATCAAAAACTTCCATTTCTTGAAAGCCGTGCATCATAGCGATTTTTGTATGCAGGACAGCGTGTCCTAATTCATGTGCGACTAATATACGCTCCAGGATACCGTTCACATTGTGATCTATCACGATATTCTTTTGTCTGGACTGGTAATAGAAGAAGCCCTTCAATTTCTTCTGTAAATCGTAATAGTGGATTTTGATACCTAACAGCTGACATAGCTCGTAAGGGTCTCTGGTGTGATATTTTCGCACAAGCTTATCGACAGTTTCAATGATATGCTCTGCCGTTTTCATTTGCTTCACCTCCGAATCGCACACAGAAAACATATTCTGTGCTTGAGGATTTTACTCTTTATCTTTATGCTTTCTGTATTTCTTCGGAGTGTACTTTTCCCGTGCTGTTTTCTTAGAGTCCATATAAACTGACATAATCGCCTGGAAGAATACATCTTTTGCGTCCTCGTCCAATTCTCCACCGGCAAACAGAGAATTTACACGACCCAACACTTCCTGAGCTTCTTTTGCTCCTTTTGAACCGAAGTTTTCCTTTGCCTCTAAAATAAACATATCCTGATCTATATGGCTCTGGCTATCCGTTTCAGATTCGTCCAAAAGATAGGACACAGAGATATGCAGTGCTTCAGCAAGTTTTCTGATGTTGCTTTTTCTGGGGAGTGTTCCGAGCTGCTCATAGGTGTAAAGGGATCTTTCGGAAATGCCGGTCATCTGGGCAAGCTCCGTTTGAGATAGGTTCATAGCCAAACGAGCTTCTTTAATTTTTTCTCCAAATGTCATGGTAGTATCCTTCCTTTCAAAAAATATTTATTCGTAACTTCCGATTATTTGTTGACAAACTTCTGGAAAATGCTATAATAAGAATCATAACAGAAGTTTTAATTCCACTTAATTATATATCGGAACTTTTATAAAGTCAAGAACTTCCGATTTCACTTCTGTTATTTTAATCAAATATCGGAAGTTATAGTCATTCTTGTCCCATGGTATTTGTTTCCCTTTAGCCAAGTGACAGGAGTTAGAAAGGAATTCTTATTTTATGGATTAGGCTGAAAGGAGATTCTGAATGAGCAGATATAATACACAGGTATTAAGCAGTATTCGAATGCTTTGCCGGATGCAGAACATTGACGAGAAGGTTCTGTATGAAAGAGCAAAGCTGATTTTATCCATATATCGAGAGGTGTGCTGGTCTACCATTGATCGTGCGAATGATGTATGTGATACCCTTATTTGTACTTACGGTGACAGCTTAGATGGTGCATTGATTTATCTGGAGAACTTTGCTCCGGATGAAGCGAGAGAACGATTTGAAGAACGCATTCGCAGCTTATTTGAGACAAAGTGGATCATTGAACTGGTAGATATGGCTATGTTGAAAATCAGAGAATATCCAGATAAAGGCGCTCTGTACTGTGAGATTATCTCAAAGGCATATCTCAACCGCTTCAAGTACAGGGAATCAGAAATGCTGGAGGTTTTGAATATGGAACGCAGCACCTACTATGACCGAAAGAAAGAAGCGATACTGTTATTTGGTCTGTCACTTTGGGGAACAGCCATTCCTAAATTGAAAGATTTCCTGGAAAGTGCCCGGGAGGAAGAAGCATTGTGTTATTGTGAATGCTAAGACAGGATTTTAGTCCGACTAAAATCCGATGAAAATACGACGGTTCCCCTACTGAAAGTCCGACTTGTCCAGTGTTAAAATGGCTATGCTGGGAGATAGCGGCATAAAATTGAATAGAGAGAGTTACGCCTCGTGCCTGTAATGGGTACGGGGCTTTTTTTATACCTGCCTATTTTCCCCCATAATTAACACAAAGGCATGAACGAGAGCTTGGAGTAATTTACTCCGGCTCTTTTTTTATGCCTGCAAGGAGGACAGGCAGATGGCAAAGGGTATTGAGAATCGGGCACGATCTCCTCCCGCTGTTTTTGATTTTGCAACTTCACAAATTCAAAAACACGGAGGAACGAAAATGTATTACGACTTGGTTGAAAGCGGAAAAAGAATTAAAGCCTTGAGAAAGGAACATGGGCTTACACAGGAACAGCTTGCGGAGCAGTTAGGTGTTGCCGCAAACACCATTGCACGAATTGAAACCGGCAACAGAGGTATCTCTATTGATTTGGCAATCGAACTGGTTGTGCGCTTTGAGACAACCCTTGATTACATATTTTTAGGTCGTGAATAACCTCAAAACTATACCTACGAGGCAATAAAAACTTGCATGAGGAACAGGTACAATTTAGATACAGCCAAAGAAAATCGGCTGCTTGATCCTTGAAAACTGAATACACAGTCATCGAATACGTTCCTGTTGCCGGTGCGAGAGCATCAGCCACATCAGCGGTACGCCGAGACGTATCGGATAGAGAAACAGAACGACTTTCTTCTATAAATTAAGCGCTTGTCTCTCTCCCGATGCCAGCGATCAATACTGGCTTGTAAATATTGGGTTGCTCCCAATACGGCCATGAAAGCAACAGGATTAAAGATACTTCTCTACGGAGCTGGCGGAGAACCCGGCAGAGGTTAGATTCCTATGGAACTGATTCGCAATCAGTCGTTCGGTGATTCCCTGAGGGCGTAAGCCCTCTTTCCCAGGGGTGCGTGGCAAATATGGGACACATAGACTTTTGGACTGACTGCCTGATTCCTTTCTGGCAGTCAGTTATTACATAGCCAACGAAAGGAGGTCATGGCACATGATGAAAGAAAATTGGGTATATTGCCGTGGTGATATTTATTGCGCCAAGCTGGACCCGGTAGTTGGGTCGGAACAAGGCGGCATCCGTCCGGTTATCGTCATTCAGAACGATACCGGTAATAAACACGCTCCCACATTGATTGTGGCAACGGTCACCACCAGAATCCATAAGAAAGCGAATATGCCGACGCACTTTGTTATTTACGACAATCCTGCATTCAAAGAAGCGTCCGTTGTTCAGCTGGAACAGATTCGTACCATTGATAAAAGCAGGATTGATAATTACTTAGGTAAGGTAACGCCCCGTGAAATGGTAGCGATTGAGAAAGCCTTATCTGTCAGACTGGCAATGGAACAGCTGAAAAAGCGTTCCCCAAAACATAAAGCAAAGAGAGCGAAGGAGTGAACATAAATGTTTGAAGAAAGAATCGCTGCCATGAATCAGCGCACCGAAGAAGCGATGGCTGCTAACGCAGTTCAGTTTGATAAGAGAACCTATACGGTTGATGAGATTCAGGATATTCTGGGCATCAGCAGAACCAGCGCATACAACCTTGTGAAAAAGAAAGTTTTCCATAGCGTCCGCATCGGTGGCAGTATCAGAATCTCCAAAAAGAGTTTTGATGAGTGGTTGGATCATCAAATGTAAGATTTGTCAAGGGCGTCGTACAACCCGGCGACAAACTTCAAAACATATTGAGAGTTCGATAAAATGTAGCCATGACAAGAAACACATGGCTACATTTTTTACATAGGAGGTTGTACGATGGCGGAAATGAGAAAACGCACGAGTATGTCTGTTCCGGAAATGGGCAGGATGCTCGGTCTTGGTAAAACGGAGTCATACTGGCTCATTAAGAAGAATTACTTCAAAACCATTCTTGTCGGCAACACCATGAGGGTGATGATCGACAGCTTTGAAGAATGGTATGCCAATCAGTTCAAATACCAGAAGGTCGATGGAACCCCTCCCGGCGAGGAATTGAAGAAAACTACATATTCAATGGAGGAGCTTGGACAGCGCCTTGGGCTGAAAGAAGCGACTGCTTACGAGCTGGTTGCTAAAGGGCATTTTGAAGTGGTCGATGTCCTGGGCAAGCGCAGAGTGACCAAGGAGAGCTTTGAAAGATGGTATGCTTCTCAAACCGATTACCGCACGGTAGAGGATCAGGAACTGGATGCAGATATTATGGCATCCACCTACGGTCTGCCGGAGATTGCAAGAATGCTTGACACCAATCGCCAGAATATCTACAGCATTGCCGCCAAGGGAAGCTTCGAGCTGATTCGAGTGGGCAGGTATAACCGAGCTACCAAAGAGAGCTTTGAAAAATGGTATCACAATCAGACCCGCTACCAGTTAGCGGAAGATAGACAGGAAAGGAGCTGATTACATGGCATCTATCGTTAAGAGAAAAAAGAAGTATTCTGTGGTTTATACATACACCGATGAGAACGGCAACAAGCGTCAGAAGTGGGAAACCTTTGAAACGAATGCCGAAGCAAAGAAAAGGAAGTTGCAGGTTGAATATGAGCAGGAGTCCGGAACCTTTATTCCCCCTTCTGCTAAAACCGTCAATGATCTTTTGGATGAGTATATGTCAATCTATGGTGTGAACACCTGGGCGATGTCTACCTATGAAAGCAGAAAGAGCCTGATTGCAAACTATATTCGTCCCCTCATCGGTGATATGAAGCTGGAGGATGTCACGCCGAGAATCATGGACAAGTATTACCGAGATTTGCTTTCTGTCAAAGCGGTTTCTTCTAAGTATGTAAAAGCCCGTACAGAATATCTGACTCCGCATACTGTCCGAGAGGTTCACAAGACATTGCGAAATGCTTTCAATCAAGCGGTCAAGTGGGAATTGATGACCAGAAACCCTGTGGAGCACGCTACGCTGCCGAAAGAAGAACACAAGACCAGGGATATCTGGACAGCAGAAGTGCTCCAGAAGGCTCTGGAAGCCTGTGACGATGATATTCTTCGTCTGGCTATTAACCTTGCCTTCTCCTGTTCCCTGCGAATGGGCGAGCTTCTTGGGCTTACCTGGGACTGTATTGACATTTCCCCCACCAGTATTGAACTTGGTCAGGCAAGCATCTTCGTTGAAAAGGAGTTGCAGAGAGTAAATCGTGAAGCGATGGCAGATCTGGACGGTAAGGACATCATGTTCAAGTTCCCACCGACCTTCGCCAGTACGCATACCGCATTGGTTCTCAAAACTCCTAAGACCAAAACAAGTGTCCGCAAGGTGTTCTTACCGAAAACCGTAGCGGAAATGTTGGTACAGCGAAAGACTGACATCGAAGAACTGAAAGACCTTTTCGGTGACGAGTTCGTAGACTTCAATCTGGTTTTCTGTTCTTCCAATGGCAAGCCGATTGAGGGGCAGGTTATCAACCGTGCTTTCAATAAGCTGATTGAGGAGAAGGGACTGCCGAAAGTGGTTTTCCATAGTCTCCGACATTCCAGTATCACTTACAAGCTGAAGCTGAACGGCGGCGATATGAAATCCGTTCAAGGCGATTCCGGTCATGCACAGGTCAAGATGGTAGCGGATGTTTACTCCCATATCATCGACGATGACCGCAGACTGAACGCTGAAAGAATGGAAGCTGCGTTCTACTCAGGCAGACAGGCAACGCCTGAGCCGGTTCAACCAGCCACAACGGAAAGCTCCGCTGATGATAAAGAACTTCTTCTGAAGCTTCTGCAAAATCCGGAAATGGCAGCACTCCTGAAGTCGCTGGCAAAAACATTATAGTAACTGCAAGGGCAGATCCTTTTACATAGCTACAATAGCTGTAAAAGGGTCTGCCCTTATTTTTTTGTTATGGAGGTCAACGAGTATGGATAGAATCTTTATGGACGAGTATTACGAGCATCTGAGAGCTGACAATATCGAGGCATTTTCCAAGGAAAGGAACGACGAATATGTTGGCAGAGCCGAAGAATACAAAGCAGCAAAGTCGGCATTGCTTGAAGGATTGGGACTTGAGCATTTGTTTGACCATAGCCATGAACTGACTCCGAAAGAGAAAGAAATATGGATGCTGTTCGATAGGGTTGATGTAGCAGAGCTTCTTGCAAGGGATGCTTTTGCCAAGGGTGCTTATATGCTCGGCGCTGAGGATAGAGAGATTATGCTGAAATAAAAAAAGACCTGCTTCGGCGGGTCTAAATTACATAGAATCATTGAGTCTGAAAAACCTTTGAAATTCTTAATAATTCTGGTTGAAAAATTCATTTTGAAATGATATATAAAACAGACTGAAATCTGTGTCTAAGGACACCCGCACCCTCACACGAGAATGAATAGGATTTCCTATCATTTCGCATCACGAGAAGTTACATAGTGACATTTACTTGCACTTGCAACGTCCACCAAAAATCGAAAGACTTGCTAATTTCGAGCCAATCGGACGGTGTAAAATCCCTCTGAATTAGCTATCACAGCGTAGTATCAGATGGGATTTGAAATGCTGAAAAACCTTGTATTTCCAAGCATTTTTAAGCATTAGATGCCACTTCCCGATGTCGTATCGGGTCTACTCCTAAGCGAAAGGCC
>CDYM01001230.1_pt1 | contig 19274 bp, 19 predicted proteins | sample 554981 | NCBI WGS metagenome assembly CDYM01 (sample SAMEA3182081, study PRJEB8094) | gut metagenome | biome: human; feature: gut; material: Stool; isolation source: human stools | place: Canada | collected 2012-12-04 | reverse complement strand
ATAATACACCCCACAAGCAAAATCAATGCTTATCAGTACCAAATGATAGTATATAATAACAATTAATGTAAATCAATGCAAATCAGATGATTAAGAAAGTGGCGCATGTACGGAATTATCTATACCATACATGCGCCACTTTGCTCTATACACTTTTTGATTTCCTTGATTGATAAAAGAAGGTTCTTTTCCAGTGTTTTACAATCCGACTTTTTTATATACTTTTGTCTTCAGTATCAGTTGGTTATTGAAACCCTCTATGTATGCTTATAAGTAGAGATTAGCTTTTTTAAGCGAAACTAACTACTGGTTATCAATCAATTATCAAACAAAAAAAGTTTGCCTCGTCGGTTTACCGCTTTTTTCATGTCATACCGCAGCGTCAGGCCAGATGCTCGGCTACGATTTCCGACAGGTCCTTGACAGGCATGGAGGTACCGCGCGTCACGGTCTTCTTGCAGAGCGGGCACGACGTCACAACCGTATCGGCACCCGTACGCGAGAACTCCGATGCCATCGACTTAGCGATTTTCAACTGCTGTGCATCGTTTATCACGGTATTTGCGAGGGAGGCACCGCAGCAGAAGGCATTCTCACGCGAATGTTCGGCCTCGAGAAGCTCTCCGACAGCCTCAATCACGGCTCGCGGCTCATCATATATGCCGCTGCCTCGCCCGAGTTCACACGGATCATGATAGGTGAATTTCGCGCCGTCGGCCTTTACCTTGAGCCGTCCCTGACGGATCAGACGCAATATATACTCCGAATGGTGCAACACCTCGATACCGCGCAGGGCATACTCCTCCTTGAATACGCGCAGGCATATCGGGCACGATGTCACGAGAGTGGTTATGTTGTGCTTGTAGAAAAGCTCCTTGTTGTAACGCATCATCTTCTTTGCCGAGTCGGTCTCGCCCGAAAGTTTGAGCGGACGGCCGCAACAGACGCCGCCGTTTCGGTCGGCCCACCACACGTCCTCACCCGCAGCATCGAATATACGCTCCATTGCCGTCAGTGTACGCGGCGTAAGCAGAGTCATGCAACCGGCAAAGTACCCGACGCGCCCTTCGCCTGTCGAACGGTCGAGCGATGCGAAGTAATCATAACGCGACTCGTCGGGAATATTGCGCATGGTGTCGCGCGAGTTCTGACGCAACGAGTTGAGATTTATGCCTACCGGGCATTTCGACTCGCAACGGCCGCACATCAGGCAGTCGTTGGCTACCGACAGGGTCAGCATGTTGTAGCGTCTGTCACGCAGGAAATAGACCGACTGCACGTCGTTTATGTTCAGGACGCTCTGCAACTGGCACGGGTCTATGCATATACCGCAGCGCGAGCATGCCTGTATCTCGAAATTGTCGAAAGACGACTCCTTTTCACGCGGACGCAATCCGTAACGGCGCAGGAATATGAGCGGAATCTCGGTAAAGATATGCATGTAACGCGAGAACGGCATGGCTACGAAAAATATGCCCAGCGAGCATGAGTAGAGCCACCACGCCGGCTCGTACAGGGCTTCAAGCACCCCGCTGCCGACATGTGCCGCCAACCAGCCGCCTATCGAACCCGTAAGAAACCCGCCGCCGCCATATATCGCACAAGTCAGGCTTTCGGCTGCAAGGCGCAACGGGAATACGAACCACAGGGCCGACAGCGCAATACGGTCGCCCAAGACGTGGCGTGTAGTACGGCGCATGCCCATGGCCCTGGAGTAAAGGCGCTTGCACCAAGCGAGGAAGACGCCCGAGAGGACCATAAGCAGGAAGAAATCCATCAGGAAGTTGAATACGGGCTTATGCTCTTCGAGCCCCGTGGCGAAATACTTGAAGAAGACGTGGCCCTGCAACGGCACGTACCTGAATCCGAGATATGCGACCACCTCGATCCACCCAGTGAGTATAAGCAGGAACCAGCCGAACGCCAGGCTCATGTGCATATATCCGAGCAGAGGGTTGACCTTGAATATGCGGCGGTGCAGCAGCGACTCGCAAAAGATCTCCCATATGGCCTCGAGCGAGCGCCGCGTAAATATGCCGTGCAACATCAGTTTCTTGTCGGCACGCGGCAGTTCGTATATCCACTTGGCATATTTCACCACCAGAGCCACTGCCATGACCAGGGCTCCGACCATGAAAGGTATGCAGAACGGTGCAAAGAAATTCATCGCTAAAAATCTCCCAGTTTACGTTTTATGAGCATGACCACGCCGCGGGTATTGATGCCGCGCGGACACAGCAGGCGGCACTTGCCGCACAACATGCATTTGTTCATCTCCTCGTATGCGCCCTGGTATTCGCCACGGCGGACGAGGGTATGGACCTTGCGGAAGTTGAAATTGGTCAGGTTTCCGGCCGTACAGCTTGCCGTGCAGGCACCGCAACCTATGCAGCTCTGCAGTTCCGGCATTTCGAGCAGAATCTCGTCGCTCTTGCGCAGGTTGTTACGGTCGACGTCGATGACGCGCGGCCTGTTTATCGAGAAACCCCATTCGATGGCTGCCATGGTCTCAACTCAAATATTCGATGACGGCATCGGCTACGGCCGAGCCCTCGTTCAACACTTCACCTATACTTTTCGGGGCCGTGACGGCTCCGGCATAGAATATTCCGTCGCGGTTGCTGCGCACGTTCGACAGGAAGAGGTCGCGCGGCGACATGAATCCGCTCGGAGCAAGCTTCAACCCTGCCGACTCGGCCAGCGACGCATTGTCGTCGTTGCTGCGCATGCCGATGAGCAGCACGAGCATGTCGACACTTATCTTCAGCGGACGGCCCGTAAGCGTATCCTCGGCCTTGATCTGCAGACGGCCCTCGATCGTGGGGCTCGCCTCCGATATGCGGCCGCGAATGAAGTGTATGTTATACGACTGCTGCGCTTCGCGGTAGAGTTCCTCGTACCCGGGACCGAACATGCGTATGTCCATATAGAAATTGAAGACGTCGGCTTCGGGGAAGAGTTTCTTCATCTCTATGGCCTGCTTCACACCCGTAACGCAGCACACCTTCGAGCAGTGGCGCTGGCACACCTTCTCGTCGCGCGAACCGACGCAGTGCAGGAACGCTATGCGGCGCGGCCGTCCTCCGTTCTTGAGGCCCACACGCCCCTGGTTGAACATCTCTTCAAGGTCGGCCGACGTAATGACGTTGTCGTAAATACCGTAACCATACTCCTCCTTGATGCGGGCATCGAATAGCGTAAAGCCAGAGCACAACACCACAGCATTACATTCGAGGAACGTACCGTCCGCCAACGTAACGCTATGTTCCGATATTGCCGTAACGCACGCCCCCAGGCGCACCTCGATATCGCTTGCGGCAATCTCCGCCTTCAACGTATCGACCACCTCGCCCGCCGGCGTAAACGTCGGGAAGAGCTTGTGCCAACCCAGCACCTTGCCGCCCAGACGGTTTTCCTTTTCGAGAATCGTGACACCCACACCCCGACGATTGAGGTCGAGTGCCGTTTTCATTCCGGCAATACCGCCGCCTATGACTATAACTCGTTCCATCACACCTTGATATCGTAAATAAAATCCTGTGAGCAGCCGTTCACGACGGCAGCTTCGGGTTTGCCTATGTATTTGCCGTTACGGCCGAGATATTTGGCCGACGGGTCGTAATCTACCCCCATCTTGTCAAGCAGAGGCTCGACATCGACCTGATGCATCTGCATGCCCAGTTCCCACGGATCGTATCCGAGGACCAGCCCGGCCATCTCCTCGTATGTCAGCACCGGTATGCCGTGGCCGTTCTCACCGTATGTGCGGCCGTCCATCTCGGCAATGGTATACTGCCACTTGTCGAGGAACATCGTACAGCCCGGGCAGTTGGCCACAATGAAATCGGGGTGGTACGGCGCCATGCTCTCGAGTTTCTTGTGCGAATTGGCGACCGAATAGCCGCGGTTGGCCTGCACCAGATAGTTGCGGAAACCGAATCCGCAGCAGTGGCGGCGTTCGGGATAGTCGACGCACTCACCACCCCACGAGTCGACCATACCGGCAAGCACATACGGGAACTCCGACCCGCCGATACCCGACTTGGGGAATATCTTTGCGTAGTGGCAGCCGATATGCTCGACAACCTTCAGAGGTTCGCCAGTAGCACGGTTCACGAGCCGCCGCACGGCCTTGGCCGCAATCTGGTCACGGAAATGGAAGATGATGTCCGACGTGTGCGCAAGACTCTTGGGCTTGGTAAACTCGCGGCCCGTAGCCTTGTAGAGGTTCTCGCGCGTCTTCTCCTCGGTTTCGGGGAACTCCTCCCATGTGGCAAGCACCTCGGTGTAGATTCCGAACGATGTGATGCACGAGGTGACGAAGTTCTCGTAACCGGCCTCGTTCATCAACGAGAACTGGCGCGCCACAACGGTCATTATCGTCTCCAGAGGGACGATGTCCGAATGGTAGCCTATGCCCGTACACGACGAGTGCGACGGGTCGTCGAGAATATCCTTGCCCAGATCCTTGCTCAGGATATTCAGGAAAGCCCGCTCGCTGCCCGGAAAGAAGTTCTGGCGTATACAGCTGCGCGCGTAATAATATTTGTCGTCGGCGATATCCTTCTGGTACTCCGACCATGTTGCTCTTCTCATAATCAATCGTGTTCGTTGTCGGAATTGTAGGTGAACGTCCGCATCATGTACTCCTGCGTGGCGCCGTCGTAACCCATCTCGCGGGCCTTGCGGTCGGAGTGGCGCTCTATGGTCTCGAACATCTCCGTGCCGCCGCTCACGTCGAATATGCGGCGTATCTCGTCGAGTGACTTGTCGTCGATGCGTCGCAGCGCGCCGGCTCCCTCCTTGTTGTAAACAGGGGTAAAGCGACCGTAAACCTCCTCGTCATGGTCGTAGATCCAACGCCATACGGTTCCCTGCTCGGGGTGAAGCTCCGGCGCTATGAGTTTTGGAACAAGGCAGTATCCCGTGCGGAGTATATTCTCGCCGATGGTACGTTTGAGCGCCAGCTGCTGGCGGCCCTTCTCGCTCTCGACGAAGAAGCCGAGTTTCTGCGACAAGGTTCTCAACGCCTGGATCACATAACCCGGCGTATTGCCGCGCGGACAACGCGGGCGGCACGACATGCACTCGCCGCAAAACCATATCGTATCGCTGCGCAGCAACTCCTCGATCTGGTCGTCGTCACGCGTCTGCACTATGTTGACAATCTGACGGGGATCGTAGTTGTAGAACTCGGCCGCAGGGCATACTCCCGTGCAGACACCGCAGTTCATGCACGATTTCAGACCTTCGCGCAGGCGGACGTCCTCCATCAGCATATCGAAATATTTTCCCATAAGAGTACTGATAACTTTGCAACTACAAAGTTACCGGTTGTGAACTACAAAAACATCGGTATAAATACTTAAATGGGTTACATGTCATTCGTTCCGCACCAAAGGCGTCATCAGCATTTGCATAAATGGCGGAATATCATTATATTTAATCCGTTAACCGCAGGACCGACAGCCAGGTATTCATCATTACGTTCCGGACGACGCCGTCATACGAAAGAGTAATATTATGAAAAGACTATTTTTGATTGCGACGTTTGCCTGCATCCATGCTGCAGCCGTCGCGCAGGAGCAGACAATGAGGGTGAACAACCTTGTGGTATGCCGTATGTACGATACGCAGGAGCAGATATTCGAGGCTATAGGCGAGCAGCCGGACTCGATCGTGCCGCCGCAACCGTTCAATGAGAGCCCCAACACATATCTGTTTTATTTCGGGACGATTATGTAGAGTGGGTCGAAGGAGAACTGTACAGCATACAATTGAATACACCACGTTTTGCGTTCAACGACAAAATTCGCGTCGGAGACAATATCTCAAGGTTGGCAGAACTGGGGGGACGGTTGAAAAATGTCAAAAACGGTTTGACGATATGGTATCCGGACACACATATCGAAGGGCTTCGGACCTGCTTTTATTACGACGAAACCGGTAAAATAACAATAATTCTCGCAATGATAAGCGAGCTGTGACATGGAGCCGTAGAGAATACGGAACCATGAAAAGACGGCAGCCGGTTACGGGAAGTTGTCGGCATACGCCGTTCAACCCTACCGGATACGTTCGTAACACTCGATGTCGAAAGGATAGGGATATTTCTCGCCGCGGTCGAAATGTACGGACGAGATCAGGCGCCATTCGCGCACGTCCCACTGCGGGAACGACGTATCGCCTTCATAGGCATGATGCACGCGCGTAAGGTAGAAGCGGTCGGCCCGAGGCATTGCCTGTGCATATATCTGCGCACCGCCGATGACGAAGGTCTCCTCATCGGCCGGAAACAGGGCCAGCGCCTCGTCGAGCGAGTGGACGACACGGCAACCGTCGATTGCGATATCCTGTCGCGAAATGACCACATTCACACGGTTCGGGAGCGGCCGGCCGAGCGACTCGAAAGTCTTGCGGCCCATGACGACCGGGTGTCCCGTAGTCACGCTCTTGAAATGACGCAGATCTTCGCTTATGTGCCACAACAACGTGTTGCGGTCCCCTATAACGCCGTTTTCAGCCACGGCCACGATTACACTTACCATGTCTCTCTCTTGTTTCCGGCAAATTTAAGTACTGCCGGCCGATTTTTCAAGAAAAAAGATGCCGGATCTCGGATCCGGCATCTTGGTTTTATTCTGTCAGAACGACATCGGCGCCTTGATTGCAGGCCACGGGTCATAGCCTTCGAGCGTGAAGTCGTCGTAACGGAAGTCGAAGACCGAGCGCACCGACGGATTCAGGCGCATGGTCGGCAGCGGCCGCGGTTCGCGCGAGAGCTGTTCGTCGACCTGCTCAAGGTGGTTCAGATAGAGGTGCGTATCGCCCAGCGTGTGGACGAACTCACCGGGCTGCAGGTCGCAAACCTGCGCTATCATCATCGTCAGCAACGCATACGAGGCGATGTTGAACGGGACACCGAGGAACGTATCGGCACTGCGCTGGTACAGTTGGCACGACAGACGCCCGCCGGCCACATAGAACTGGAACAGCACATGGCACGGAGGCAGAGCCATATCCTCGACTTCGGCCACGTTCCATGCCGATACGATCATGCGGCGCGAGTCGGGATTGCGGCGTATGGTATCGATAACCTGCGATATCTGGTCAATAGCCCCGCCATCGGGACGCGGCCACGAACGCCACTGGTAGCCGTAGACATGGTTCAGATCTCCGAAGCGGTACCCCTCGATCGGAGACTCGACACCGGCTGCCGCAAGGAAGTCCTCACGTCCGACGGGCAGCACTCCGTGGGCAACGCACAACTCGTTGTAATAGCGGTAGGCATCGTTATCCCATATGTGTACGCCGTTGTCGACAAGGTATTTTATATTGGTGTCGCCCGCCAGGAACCACAGCAGTTCATGGATTATGCCGCGCAGGAATACCTTTTTGGTCGTCAGCAGGGGGAAACCCTCGCCGAGGTCGAAACGCATCTGGTAACCGAAGATGCTTTTGGTACCGGTACCCGTACGGTCGCCCTTAACGACGCCTTCAGTCTTGATTTTGCGCAACAGGTCGAGATATTGTTTCATTCCGTTTTCAGATATTTGAGTGTCAACTCTCCGTTATCGTCCATAACGGCATATGCGGGGGCCGTTTCCCACTCGCCGAGGAATATGACACGCGTATGTCCGGTATCTATATCGGCCGCGAGGTGCATATGCCCGAAAATACAGCAGTCCAGATGGCGTGAAGCCGCCAACTCGTCGGCATATCCGACCAACGGGTCGAGCATCGAACGTTCGATAACAACCCCGTGCGACTTGCGCGAATGGCCGCTCCACCACTGTCCGAAACGCAACGCAAGGTCGGGGTGCACGAGCCACGAGAAGAGGAAGCGCAGCACCTTCGAACGGAAAACCGTATTCATGAGCTTGAGCATGGGCTGATCATCGACCCTGATATTGTCGCCGTGCGCCAGGAACACCTGACGGCCCGCCAGCTCCATGAATTTCGGTGACGTATGGATCTCGACCCCGCACTCCTTATGCAGGTAGTCGCCGACCCACATGTCATGATTGCCCGTGAAAAACACGACACGTACACCACGGGACGTTAGTTCGGCCAGTTTTGCAAGCGTGCGCACAAAACCCTTGGGCACGACCTTGCCGTATTCGAACCAGAAATCGAAAAGGTCGCCCAACAGGAAAACCGCATCGGCATCGCGGGAGACCGAATCGAGCCAGCCGACGAAACGCGCCTCGATCATTCGGGCTGTCGCTTCGTCCCCGGCACCGAGGTGTATGTCCGATGCGAAGTAATACATTGGCTATTTCACAAGTTCCGTCAGCGCCGCAGCAAGCTGCTCACCGTAGATATTCTTGGCTACGATATTGCCGTTGGTATCTATCAGATACGACGCGGGAAGTTCGCTGACATTATACACGCCGAGCACCGGAGAGTTGGCTCCGCGCAGGTCGCACACCGAGATCCACGGCAGGTGCTGCTCCTGAACGGTATTTACCCACAGTGCCTTCGACGTATCTATTCCGACCTGGTATATTTCGAAACCCTTGTCGGCAAACCGGTCATAGATATGCTTCAGATCGGCATTTATGGAGTTGGCGTTACCGGCCTCGGCCGACCAGAACATCAACAGGAAAGTCTTGCCCTTGAGGTCCGAAAGGCGCTGCTCCGTGCCGTACATGTCAGGCAGCGATATGTCGGGAAAATCCTCCTCTGAAATACGCGACATAAGGGTGCGGCGGGCGTCCATGCGCGCTATCTCCGACCTCAGCATCGGCAGGAACGGAGAGTCCGGATAGCTCTTCTCGATAGCGTCGGCCACGACACGGTAGTAGATTATGTCGTTCTTGCTGTCGTAGAGATACTTTTCGCCGGGGAAGCGCTGATAAAGCGCATATATGGCAGCTATGTTGTTCTGGTGCGAGAGTATGAAACTTATCTGTGCCTGCTTTACGCGGCGATACTCCTTGGAATACTCGGTCATCAGAGCCTCGCGGTCCTCCTCGGTTATGGCACGCGGGCCGGAGAATCCTTCAAGAATACTGCCAAGCCGCTCCATACCCTCAATGAATATCTTGTTGAACTCGCGCAACAACTCCGACTCCTCGGACCCGGAAACCGTATAGTTGCGCACCAGGCTGCCTACGGTATTGACCGTAACCTTGTCGCCTCCGACAAGAAGCAAAGGCACACGTTCACCGTTGCATACGATGTTATAGAGCGACGGCGTACTGCCTACGTCCTCAACCTGAAAGCGATATGCGCCAGCATCGTCGAGCTGCACTGAATCAATGATCCGACCCTTGCCGCCGGAAATCTGTTCGAGGTAGACCTGACGCCCGTTCAACCCGAGCAGGCGTCCCGATATTCTGACTTTCGTCGATTTGCAACCGCACAACACGGCCGCAGCAAACACGAACGCCAAAAGAATCTTCTTCATAAATAACGTTTTGGTTTACAAATATACTCAATCCTCCTAAAAAACGACAAATTACTTCGCGGAATTGTGTTTTGCCGCATTTTTGACGGGACGGGCATTGTGCTGGGCACGCTGCTGCTGGTTTTTGCCGTTTTTCTGGGCCGGTTTGCGATTGTTGTTCGGCCGGTTGTTCTGGGGACGTGCGGAAAAGTGCTGTTTATAGTCACTTCGGAGATTATTCAATGCAACTTCGTCTATTGTAATGGCATCTCCGGACATCTTGCGTATGTCTTTTATGATCACCTCATTGTTGGGGTGTTCCTGGTTGAACTCATAACTCTTGGTCCGCATGTACCGGGCAATGTTGTCGACGGCACGCGACACGGACTCGGGATTCCTGGCTTCGGACAGGCTGCGGAGCATGCGTGCCACATACTTGCCGTAATGCTTGTGCGTGATGAAACTCTGCGGATATGCCATATGGCGCGGTTTGACAGTCAGATCCTGACGCGAAGGCAGCGGATAGGGCGAATCCACATCAAGCTTGAAATCAGACATTATGATAAGGTGGTCCCAAAGCTTGTGCGTGAAGTCGGCGGTGTCACGCAACAGCGGGTTGAGATTGCCCATTACGGCAATCACGGCCTTGGCCTGGCGCGTACGCTCCTGACGGTCCTCGATCTCCAGAAGCGAATCGACCATCTCCTGTATATGGCGGCCGTATTCGGGCAACCACAACTTGTTCCTCGTGTAGTTATAGTTCTTTCTCATACATTATCCTATATTCCGCAAACGGCAGATGTACCGCACCCGTTGTCTCATTCGGTCCGTATCAGATGGCCTAAGGGCTCACGCAATAGGCTTTTTCGGACATTGTAATGAAGCGTTTTACGATTTTCGGCACTGTTGTCCAAGGTATCCGACGGAAGGGAAAGTTATTAACTTTGATGCAAAAGTATACAAATTTTCTTCAAATACAACTATGGCAAAGGTTTTAATTTTGGACCAATCAAAAAGTATGCGAAACACCCTGCGCGAGCGACTGGAGTTCGAAGGTTTTTCCACCGAGGCGGCCGAAGATGAGGCTACGGCCTCGAAGATGTGCGAAACCATTCCGTTCGACGTCATTCTTTCGGACAGCTCGATACATGTACCCGACGCCGGGATACCGTTCATAGTAATATCCTCCGACAACGACATAGCCTCGGCCGTCAATGCCGTACGCAGCGGGGCCAGGGATTTCCTCACCAAACCGATAGACATGAACCGCCTGCTCAGGACGCTGCGGACGACCGTCGGGGCAGACGACACGGAAAGCCAGCCAAAGCCGCACACCACACGAGCCCGCCGCCACGCAGCCAACACGGTGGAGCCGATAATCGGGCAGTCGGCCGAGATGCAGCGCGTCCGCGACCTTATAGACAAGGTCGCACAGTCCGAGGCGCGCGTCCTCATAACCGGCGAGAACGGGACGGGCAAGGAGCTGGTTGCCCGGTGGCTGCATGAGAAGAGCCACCGATGCGGTGCCCCGTTCGTCGAGGTGAATTGTGCGGCCATACCGTCGGAGCTGATCGAAAGCGAACTCTTCGGCCATGAGAAAGGGGCATTTACATCGGCCATAAAACAACGCAAGGGAAAATTCGAACAGGCCAACGGCGGCACGCTGTTCATGGACGAGATCGGCGACATGTCGCTGTCGGCACAGGCCAAGGTGCTGCGCGCCCTGCAGGAGAACCGCATAAGCCGCGTGGGCAGCGACAGGGATATCGACGTGGACGTACGCGTGGTGGCCGCCACCAACAAGAACCTGCGCGACGAAATAGCCAAAGGCAACTTCCGCGAGGATCTCTACCACCGCATCGGCGTCATCGTAATCAAGGTACCGGCACTGCGCGACCATGCCGATGACATACCGCTGCTCGTGGAGTATTTCATATCGAAAATATGCGATGAGTACGGCATACCCGCAAAGGAGATAACGCCCGAAGCGGTCGACGCCCTCAAACAGATGCGCTGGAGCGGCAACATACGCGAACTGCGCAACGTCATCGAGCGGCTGATAGTCCTGAGCGGCGAAAGCATCACCGCCGACGACATAGCCGTCTATTGTTGAGAATTGCCGCCGGCAGAACGTACGACCCGATACCCGATCGACGATATTACTATCGACATCAGCGGGCTTACCAGATTGAATATGCAGTAAGGCAGATATGCGAATGTCGGCACGCCCAGCACCGTAGCCTGCGTCATTCCGCACGAGTTCCACGGGATAAGCACCGAGCAGACCGTAGCCGAATCCTCGACCGAGCGGCTCAGCAGCCGTGCTTCGAGGCCGCGCCTGTGGTAAAGGTCCTTGAAGAGGTTGCCCGTAAGGATTATCGATATATACTGGTCGGCCGTACATATATTGAAGAATATGCCGGCGCCGACGGTCGACGCAACGACCGAACCGACACGGTGTACGCACCGCAGGAATATGTCCGTAATAGACGCAAGCATGCCGCTGCCCGTCATCACGCCGCCGAAGCACATGGCGCATACGATAAGCCAGATTGTATCGAGCATGCCGCCCATTCCGCGCGTGGCCACGAGGTCATTGAGTTCCGGCGAGCCGGTATCGATCGACGTGGGGCCGTAGCAGCTCAGAAGCACGCTCTTGAATCCCGACATGAAGTCGAGCGATGATACTCCCGCGATCTCGGCCAGCAGATCGGGCTGTGCGAACACGGCAGCCACACATGCCATTACGCACGATGCGAAAAGCGTAACGATGGCCGGCAGCCGGCGTGCGATAAGCACACCCGTCAGCACGGGCACCAACAACAGCCACGGTGTAATATGGAATGTCTCACGCAGCGAATCGGAGACCTCGGCGGCCTGCGACGCCTCCGAAGGGGTGGCCACCACACCGGCAATGGCAAAGACAATCAGGGCGACAACCATCGACGGCACCGTCGTGAGAAGCATGTACTTTATATGTGTGAATATCGGCACCTTGACTGTCGAGGAGGCCAGCACGGTTGTGTCCGACAGCATCGACACCTTGTCACCGAAATAGGCACCCGAGATAATGGCGCCGGCAATCCAGCCGTCGGCAAACCCCAGCGCACGCCCTATACCCATAAGCGCCACGCCGATAGTGGCTATGGTGGTCCACGAACTGCCCGTAACGAGCGAGACGAGTGCGCATATCACGCATGTGGCCAGCAGGAATATCGACGGGTGGAGTATCTTCAGTCCGTAGCATATCAGCGTCGGGACTATGCCGCTGACCATCCATGTACCGGCAATGGCCCCGATAAGCAGCAGAATGATTATGCTCGATGCCGAGGTATGTATGTTGTCGAGTATTGCCTCTTCGAGCCGCTGCCAGCTGTAACCGTATATGCCGATTGAGATCATCACGCAGACCGATGCGGCCGAAAGCAGCGCCATCTGGCTGCCGCCGACAATGGCATCGCTGCCGAAACACCTTATCACCAGGGCAAGCATGCCCACCAGCACCGCAAGCGGAATGGCCGATACCCAAGCCGCAGGACGGCGGGATTCTCTCTTTTTTCTCATTTCACCAACCTTTACGGGGTGCAAAAGTAATAAAAATGGATTTTTCTGCAATATACGTCTATCCTTAAACCGCACAGCCAGTTGTCCGAGAACGATCGTCGGTTACGATTAAACGGATCCGGCTTGAATAATCCGGCACGGATATGGCCATGTGAAAAATATGATTTACATTTGCAGCCCCGATTTAACGTAAAAACAACAACATGTTCTCCGAAAAAAGAGCCAGCACGCTTCACGGCGTATTACTGATCGTACTCTTCTCATGTTCGGCCTTCTACATCGCCGACATTCCAGTAGTCAAAAGTCTGTCGTTCAGCCCGCTGATCGTCGGTATAATTCTGGGCATGCTCTATGCCAACAGTCTGCGCAACCAGTTGCCCGAAACATGGATTCCGGGCATCAGGCTGTGTACAAAACAGATACTCCGCTGGGGCATTATCCTCTACGGATTCCGTCTCACGTTCCAGCAGGTAATGGAGATAGGTGTTTCGGCCGTAGTCATCGACGCTGTCATCATATTCGGCACCATAGCCATCGGCATAGTCACGGGACGCCTGCTGAAGATGGACGAAAAGACCGCACTGATGACATCGACCGGCAGCGCGATATGCGGGGCCGCCGCAGTTCTGGGAGCCGAACCAGTAGTGAAATGCGCGCCTTACAAGACTGCCATAGCCGTCTCGACCGTCGTGATCTTCGGAACAGTATCCATGTTCCTCTACCCGATCGCCTACCGCGCCGGCATACTCGACCTCAACCCGCAACAGATGGCCATCTTCACGGGTTCAACCCTCCACGAAGTGGCACATGTGGTCGGTGCCGGAAATGCCATGGACCCCGACGGGGCGCTCCACCTGGCCGACCAGGCCACCATCACCAAGATGATACGCGTAATGATGCTGGCCCCGGTGCTGCTCATCATGAGTTTCGTCATCGCACGCGTACGCAAAAGAAGGCATACCGACATGACCGACGACGGCAAGAGCAAAATCACGGTACCGTGGTTCGCCTTCGGGTTCATTCTGGTAATAGGCATCAACTCCGCACTGCAGGCTTCGGCCATCATTCCGGCCGAAACACTCAAAAGCGCGGTTGGCGCCATAAACATGCTCGACAACTTCATGCTGACAATGGCGATGACGGCCCTCGGCGCCGAAACCAGCTTCGACAAATTCAAGCAGGCAGGTGCCAAACCGTTCGTACTGGCATTCGTGCTCTACGTATGGCTGCTGGGCGGCGGCTACCTCATGGCCAAATACCTGTCGCCCTATTTGCAATAAAAAATATGCGATTGTGAGCCCGCAGGCTCGCAAATCCGCAGAATCTTATTATCTTTGCGGTGCATAACTGCATTCGGCTCTATAGTTCAAGGGATAGAACGAGGGTTTCCTAAACCCTAAATTCGCGTTCGAGTCGCGGTAGAGCTACCAAAAAAGGCATTCAGTCTCCTGAATGCCTTTTTTGGTGCCGGTGCAGAAGCTATTCGGCCACCACGCCGCACATCTCGTCGTAATGCTCCTCCATGCTCTGCAGGAGTCTGTACTGCGCCCGTGTACGGACCAGGTTGTGGTCCGGGGCGTTGACCTTGTAGTAGACGTCGCCGTCGATATAGTCCATCAGAAAACGCAGCACCTGCTCGTAGGTGATATAACGCGCCGAAAAGGCCAGATGCTCAAGTTCCGATCCGACAAGCGTCGAACGACGCTGCGACAGGTACCCCTCGGTGTAGGCACGGTACATCTCCATGTCGAGCGACACGTTGTCGGGATTGCGGTCGTCCTCGGCACCGGTATTGGCATACGAGCGAATGGCATCGCCGAAGTCGTTGAGCGACGTACTGCTCATGACCGTATCGAGGTCGATGACGCACATCACGTTGCCGGCGGCATCGAACAGTATATTGCTTATCTTGGTATCGTTGTGCGTAACCCTCATCGGTATCGTTCCGTTCTCGACCAGAGCCCAGAACGACGACATCTCGCTGCGCCGCGACTCGATCCACTCGATCTCGCGGGCTACCGATGCCCGGCGTCCGGCGGCATCGCGCGCAAGGCACTCGTCCCACTGCTCGAAACGCCAGCGTATGTTATGGAAACCCTTGATGGTCTCGGCCAACGGGCGGTTGAAATCCGCAAGCTGCGACTGGAATTTTCCTATGCCTTCGCCACCCTTGTATGCAAGCTGCGGCGTATCGGCGCGGTCGTATGTCACGGACCCGTCGATAAACAGGCACATGGTCCAGTAATCACCGGCAGGAGTCCGCCAGTACGGAAGTCCGTCGGTCGTGAACACGACGTTCAGCACTTCGCGGGCAGGATCGCCGCCGGCCTCGACCACCTTGCGGCGTATATGCCCCGTCACGGCGACGATATTCTCCATCATGGCCGGCACATCGGGAAAAATATTACGGTTCTTGCGCTGCAGGATATAGTCGGGTGAGCTTCCCGCCGTGCGCACCTTCAGGGTGTCGTTGATGAAGCCTGCACCCATGGGCTCGATCGCCGCGACAATGCCTTCAATGTCGAAATGCGATACGATTTCGTAAAGTTCCTTCTGGTTGTTCATTATGGTCAGGTTGTTTATATGGTTTTCACGATCAGGTGGCCCAGATATGCAGCCAGCAGGCCGAGCGCAAGGCTCGCAACCGGATAACCTATGCCATAAAGGATATTTCCGTCGAAGAGCAGGCGGTAATCCTCATGTACGAAGGTCGAAAATGTTGTGAATCCGCCGCACAGGCCGACAGTAAGGGCAAGGCGCATGTCCTGGTCTATTATGGCCCCGCGTTCGAACACGCCGTAGAGCACGCCCAGAATCAGGCAGCCTATAACGTTCACGGCCAACGTTCCCCACGGGAGCGACGAACCGGCCCACAGGTGTATGCCGCGTGAGAGAAGATAGCGTGCAACTCCGCCGATAAAACTGCCCGCGCCGATCAGCAACAGTGTCCGTATCATCTTCAGCCGAGAATTAATTCCCCGAAAAATTCAGGTCGGTGAAAATCCGGAGCTGGCGTATCTATGGGATTCCAGCTGACATAGTGAGGCATGGCCGTCTCATCGGCACATTTGTAGAGATTGGCCCTCAACACCGACGGACGTACACCTTCGGGATATCCAAGCAGGTCGAAAGGTATGCCCATTGCCACGCTCCATTCGCATATGCCTTCACGCTCGGCAAAAGCCCTGCGCTCGAATGTCGAGTGACGCACTACGCGCGACAGGCCGGCGGCATCGAAATGCTCGACACCCTCCTTGCGTGACTTGCGCTTCGCAGCCAGCAATGCGCCTATGCAGTTCATCTCGAAATTGAAATAGCCGTTGCCATCGGGCGTAGCCACGAACAACTCCACGCAGCTGTCCTGCCATACGGGATCATTGTCGTTGCAGTATGCGGCCTTGACACCGAGTCCCCGCACGAAAAAACGCACAAAAAGGTAACGGTCGCTGTATGCGGCATCGAACGACACGATCGGACAATAAGGATATTCACGCCAGTTTACACAATCGATGCCCTGACGAATGGCTTCACGCTCCATGATGTCGCACAACCGGCCGAACGACATCTGTTCAAGGCCCTCGATGTGCGGCAGTACCAGTCTCTTCATATCTTGTCGGGTTAGCGGTTTTCGGTTTGTCATCATATACGGTCCATGAAACGTTGCAACAGCTGGAATATGCCTTCGCGTTTCGGCTTGGCCCGGAATTTCCATGCTATGAAACGCTGCATCTGCTCCGGAAAATAGTGATCTATTGCCTTCACGGCCGTATAAAGTCCCGTGGTGACGATGAGTCCCGTTACAATAACCGTATAAAATTGAGCATCGACCCCGGCGCCCAGACGGCAGCTCAACAGCCACGCGCCGACTACGGCCAGGTCAAGACCCATTATCCAGAAGGTTGTCCCCACATGCGAGAACCCGAGCCATATGAACATGTGATGCAGATGTGTACGGTCGGGCTTGAACGGTGATCCGCCATGCAGTATGCGTGAGAACATGACGCGCAGCGTATCGAACACCGGAATGGAGAGTACCGCCATTGTAAAGGGCACGACCGAATAGCCGCGGGCATCGAAAAACTCGTCGAAATCGTCCGTACGCACCATCGACATGACGAAAACCGAAAGGAGTATGCCCATCAGCATCGTTCCGCCGTTACCTATATACATCTTCGACGTACGGCCGAATGCATTGTGCATGAAGAACGGCAGGAGAGCGCCGAATGCGGTAATCGCAAATGCCGCCATGCCGACATACCCTACCAGATGGAAGGCCACGCCGAAAATCAGGCAGTACAACATGCACAACCCCGACGACAGGCCGTCGACGCCGTCTATCATGTTCATCGCATTGATTATGCCGACCACGGAGATGAGGGTCAGAGGCACGGCCACATACCATGAGATGCTGTCATATCCCCACAATCCGTGCAGATCGTCGAGGCAATATCCGCCCGCATATATCAACAGCAGCACGGTCAGGACCTGTATAAGCATGCGGAGCAGCGGAGATATGTCAAGCATGTCGTCAATGGTTCCGAGGTACAACATCACCAGCATTGCGATGATAACCACGAAAAAAGACGAGCATATACCTGAAAAGCACAGACTTGCCATACCTACGGCAATACCGAAAAATACGGCTATGCCTCCCATTGTGGGGACCGGATGCTCCTGAAACTTACGCGCATTCGGTTCGTCGACTATATGTTTCCGTAAAGCGATCTTAACCAGCTGCGGGTGTATTATGCTGACTGCTGCTATCGAAGCGATAAGCGGCAATATATAGGTCCAAAACATGTTGCTATCGATTTTGAATCGAACAAAAATAGGGAAAATAGCCAAAACTGCAAAAGAAACGGTAAAAACGGGGCATTTATACGGCCAAACCGGCTATTCTACCTCTACGGTAGATCTGAATCTCACCACCTTTTTCGGAGCGATCCTGACCGGTGCGCCCGAACGCGGATTGCGTCCCATACGCACCGAACGCTGGATTACCGAAAAGGATCCGAAACCGGAAATGGTCACGCGTTCGTTCTCACTAAGAGTTCTGATCACGATATCGACCAATGAATCTACGGATTTTTTCACGGCCACCTTGGACAGTCCGGTTTCCAAAGCTACGGCCTCTACGAGTTGTGTTTTGTTCATAACAAGATTTAGGGTTAATGGTATTCAAGCACAAATATATGCATTAATTTTATCATTCGGCAACACATACGGACGGATACAGGTTGTTTGCAGAATGATACGCTACATAAATCGCACAAAAATTTGGTAAAATCGCAAAATGGTTATACTTTTGCGACTGGAGAGATGGCAGAGTGGTCGATTGCGGCGGTCTTGAAAACCGTTGAGCTGCGAGGCTCCGGGGGTTCGAATCCCTCTCTCTCCGCAAGAGGATGAGGATGTTACAACGAGTAACATCCTCATTTTGTTTTAGTTGCGCATCTAACTGTTTGATTGTTTGTCCGTTCAGCGTCCCTTTTTTGCTGAATATGACTACTCCAGGACGGCAAACAACTGATTATCAACAGGCAAATATCCACCTAACAGACATCTTGCGGTAACCTGTTCGTAACCGCAATAGACATTGCGCGTAACCCGACTACAAACGTCTGAAATACGACTACTTCTGACTATACTGCTTTGGCTTTCAGTAAATTATTGATATTTAACTTTGTATCACCAAATAACAGAGAGTATGAAAGCAGACAAAAAAGCAAGCAAGAACACCTTCAGCGTGATTTTCGTCATTCAGAAGGGCAAATGTCGTCCTGATGGCAAAGCACCCATCGTAGCACGCATTACCGTCAACGGGGAGATGGTACACTTTTCGACCAAGATGTACATAGAACCCGAACGATGGCTTCCCCTGGAGTACAAGACTAAGGGACAAACACATGAGGAACAGGTGATCAACAGCACCCTGTTCGATTTTCACGCCACGATCAAACGCAAGTACAATGATATGATTTATCGCGGCGAGGTAATAACGGCAAGTAAGATCAAGAGTTCCATACTCTGCCAGGACGAGCGCAGTATGACACTCATTGCGTTGTGCAATAAATACATTGAGGATTACGAAAAACTTGTACTGACACAGGATTACGGCCAGGAGTCCTTCTTCCGATATAAGGTTTGCCGCAATCGCCTGCAGGAATTTCTCCGGGATGAGTTCAAGGTAAGTGACCTTCCCTTGCAGGATATCAACAAGCGTTTTTTGGACAAACTATACCTTTGGCTACGCTCGGCACATCGGCTCAACAATAATACTGCAGTAAAGTTTATCCACCGTTTTGCCTCCATATACAAG
>CDYM01010532.1_pt1 | contig 19717 bp, 9 predicted proteins | sample 554981 | NCBI WGS metagenome assembly CDYM01 (sample SAMEA3182081, study PRJEB8094) | gut metagenome | biome: human; feature: gut; material: Stool; isolation source: human stools | place: Canada | collected 2012-12-04 | reverse complement strand
GCTTCCACATGACCATCGACGACTGGAACGAGGGCATCAAAAATGAAATTCCGGCCATGTTTGCCGCCGGTATCCCATCGTTCAAGATGTACATGACGTATCCCGCCATGATGATCGGCGATCAGGACCTGTTTTCCGCGCTGCTGGAGCTGAAAAAATACGGCGGCATCGCGGGCGTTCACTGCGAAAACGCGGGCGTGATCGACGCGCTGATCGCGCAGCACAAGGCGGAAGGGAAGACGGCCCCGTCGTCGCATCCTGAGTGCCGCCCGAATCCGCTTGAGGCGGAGGCGGTTGCCCATCTGCTGCGCATTGCGGAGGTCGCGGACGTTCCCATCGTGATCGTGCATCTGAGCACGAAGGAGGCGCTGCTGGAGGTCATGCACGCGCGCGAGCGCGGACAGAAGGTCTATGTCGAAACCTGCCCGCACTACCTGCTGCTGGACGACAGCGTCTATTATCAGGAGGACTATTCCGCCTCTGCCCGCTATATCTGCGCGCCGCCCATGCGCAAGAAGGAGGATCAGGCGGTTTTGTGGAAGGCCCTTGCCAACGGCAGCATCCAGACCGTCTCGACCGACCATTGCAGCTTTACGCTGAAACAGAAGGACGCCGGACGCGGCGACTTTACGAAGATCCCCGGCGGTCTTCCCGGCGTGGAAACGCGCGGCGAGCTGCTCTATACCGCAGGCGTGGCCGAAGGCCGCATCACGAAGGAGCAGATGTGCGCCCTGCTGTCCGAAAACCCCGCCCGACTCTATGGCGCGTACCCGCGCAAGGGCGTTCTCGCGCCCGGCAGCGACGCGGATATCGTCGTCTACGATCCTGAGGCTGACACGGTCATCACCGCGCAGACGCAGCTTTCCGCCGCAGGCTACACGCCCTATGAGGGCTTCAAGACCAGGGGTTCCATCGCACAGGTCTATCTGCGCGGCACGCTCGCCGTCGACCACGGCGAAATGAAGACCGGCCCCATCGGCACATACATCCCGCGCCATCCGGGAAGTCTGTAAGCATAAGCGCAGCGGCCCGGCACGGGCTGCTGCGCTGGTTTCTTTCTGGATTTGATTGACAGTGCCCGGAAACTGTGGTACAGTGAGATCACAGCCAGTGTTATACGGGGCGTCTGGGACGTGGTTGCCGGGGGGGCTTCGGCCTGTTGATCCGCTTCGGGCGGGCACATCGGTATCGTCGGAAACACTGGTGATAAATACAGCCTCCCATTCTCATGCATGGCATGACAACGGGAGGCTGTTTCGCAGATTCCTGCCGCTCAGGTTTGCCGGGCGGCTTTTTCCATGAGCTTCTGATAGACCGGGCGCATGGCAGGCTCGGAGACGGAGGATAAAACATCTTGCACCGAAAGCCAGCGGACGGCGCTGTTTTCATCCGGCTTGCAACGGATGGGGGATTTGTCGTCGGCCTCCAGCAGATACGTCGCGTTCAGATGCAGGTGGGCGCAGACGAATTTTCCACGCTTGACGTGCGGCGCGACGTGCAGGATTTCGAGTGAGAAGATATCCGGGGAGACGGGCGCGGCCAGCACGCCGGATTCCTCATTTGCCTCGCGCAGCGCGACGGAAAGAAGGTCGGCTTCCCCATCGGCATGTCCGCCGAGCCAGGCCCAGGACTGATAGAGATTGTGATAGGCCATAAGCACCTTCGTCCTGTCCGGGTTTACGATCCAGCAGGAGGCGGTAAAGTGCGCCGTAGCGTTTTCGCGCGTAAGGAGATTGGAGAAGCAGTCCATGTCGGCCAGCATCTGCCGCCGGTCGGCCTCCTCCTGCTCGTTATAAGGCGCAAACGCCTCGATCTGCGCGCGCAGGCGGGTAAGCTCAGTCATGCTCGTAGGCCATCATCTTGTCGATGCGCCGCTGGTGACGTTCGACGCCGGAGAACGCCGTGTCCAGCCACACGTCGACGATCTCAAGGGCCAGCATTTCGCCCGTCACGGCTGCGCCGAGGGCCATCATGTTGGTGTCGTTGTGTTCGCGGGTGAGCCTTGCGGACATGGGGTTGTCGAGCAGCGCGCAGCGAATGCCCTTGACCTTGTTGGCCGTGATGGACACGCCGATGCCGGTCGTGCAGCAGACAATGCCGCGGTCGCATTCGCCGCTGGCGACGGCCTGCGCCGCCGGGCCCGCAAAGTCGGGATAGTCACAGCTGTCTTTCGTATAGCAGCCGAAGTCCTTATAGGCAAGGCCGCGCTGTTCGAGATGCTTCATAATGGCGTGCTTGAGATCAAGCGCGCCGTGGTCACAAGCGAGAGCGATCATAGGGGTGTTCCTCCTGCGGTTTTTCTTTTATTATACCGCAGAGGACACAATTTGCAAGCGCAATCGTTTCAGCCGCTGACGCTGATGCTGCGGACAAGGCCGTCCGTGCCGGTGCGAATGATGCAGGAAAGCTCCCCGCAGCCGATGTCGATCGTATAAAAGCCGTCATGATCCCACCAGATCCACGCGCAGAGCGCGTCGCCGGAACTGCCGTAGAGGAACTGTTTCCGCTCCTGCTCCGGCGTCCAATCGGCAGCGGGAAGCGCGGCTAGAACATGGTCCAGATTGTCGCCGAGCTGAATGCCGCGCAGGAAGTCCGGCGAGGAGCCGATTCCCGGCCCGCCGTAGAGCAGCTCGTCCTCGCAGTACCATGCGTCCAGCCGGACGGTGCCGTCGCTGTGCTGTGTAAATTGATAGCTCACGCCGTCGACCGTAAAGTTGTCCCCGCGCATTTTGCCCTTCCGGACGGGACTGCCCTGATAGGCTGCCGCCCTTTGCAGAACGGCTGCGTAATCCATGCCGGGGAAGACCCCGTTCGGAAGCACAAGCTCACAGCGCTGCACCGGCAGAGAACGGTCTGTCTCTGCCGCATCGGGAAGCGCGATGGGGTCGCCCGACAGCGATGCGCCCGTATACATCTCCACGCGGTCGTCAGAGCGCCAGCGTGTCAGATCGAACCGGTCGCTGCCGCTTGAAAAGCGGCCTGTGTGCAGATCCTGTTCCAGATAGCCGAAGCGGGCCTTCGGCGCGTTGATGTCGATCAGCCACCACGCACCGTCCAGCAGCGGCGCACCGAGCGGGTGCACCTGCCCGTTTTCCTCACAGACAAGCTGCGTTTTCGTGTGCGCAAGCGTGCAGTCAGTCCTGCCCTCCGGGCAGGAGGCCGTTTCCGTTTCGAGCCGGAACGTGTATCCGTCCGCGCTTCCCAGCGTCACGGAAGCGCCTGCGCAGGCGGTAAAGCTCGCGGCCATCTGCTTTAGCAACTGCCCTTCATAGCGTGCCTGCAGATACGGGTTATAGCCGGAAGCATCGGTTTCATCCGCCCCGCGCGGCCAGTGGATCGTGACCTCGTAACAGCCATCTTTTACGCCGCAGAGATAGACCATCTCGTTCTGCTCACCCGCCTCGACGGAGATCGTCTCGCCACGCTGCGTCACCTCGCTGAGACAGCCGCGCGCTGTATAGCCGGCGGAGCATTCGGTGATCGTCTTTTCAACATAGCGGACGGCGAACGTCGAGCCGGTGCTGTAGGTGCTGCGCCAGAGGTCGTCCTGCTCGTCGTATTCCCAGCCGGTCGTGGGCAGATACGCGCCCCAGCCTCCGGCCTCGTCCGGGAAGGTGGAGAAGTATGCGTCAATATGAACGGCCCTGCCGTAGCCGTCCATGCCGTTATAGAAGCTCGGATAGAAATAGCCCTGTATATTATTTGCACCATGGGTCGCGGCGTAAATGTCGCGCAGATAGTCCGTCAAGCGGCCGGACTGTTCATACACGGCCAGCGCCGTGCCGTCCGTGTCCTTTGTCCAGCCGAGCAGGCGGTAGTCCTGCGTTTCGCTGCGATAGGTGACGGTCACGAGGTAGCGGGTGCCGTCCACCAGATATTCCTGCCCGTCGATATACGACAGGCCGGTATCGGTGCCCAGCATGAAGGTGCGCCCGTCGGCATTTTCCGGCGCGATCGCAATTTTGTAGCTCCAGAGCTGCAAGTCTCCCTCCGGGTCGAGGCCGGACAGGGATGCAAGCTGCTCGAGGTTCACCATCTGCGCGTCCTGCACCGTATCTGTTACAGTCTCAAAGCCGCCGTCGGTCAGCACCTTATATTCGATTGGCTCCGGCAAAATGACCTGCGCGATATAATATTCGGCGTAGTCCTCTATACTGGAAAAGAACGCGCTTGTCGGGGGCGTGCTGTCTGCCTCTGCGGGGCTGTCTGCGGTAGAAGAAGCGGGCGGCTCTTCCTCCGGCTGCTCTGCGTCCGTCTTCGGGTCGGTCAGGAAGCACACGGCCACGGCGATGGACACGAATACCGCCGCCAGCACGACCCAGAACGCAGGCTTTTTGTAATTTAAAACGGACTTGATGCGGCCCTTCACGCCCGTCTCGCCGAAGGCCAGCGGGCAGGCCGTGATCATCCGGCGCGGGACGCTGCATTGCAGCAGCGCACGGGAATAGGCCGTCTTGCAGCTCTCTCCCAGCTCGCGCACGACCTTTTCATCGCAGGCCGCCTCGATATCGCGGCAGAATAAAACATACGCCAGCCAGCAGACGGGGTTGAACCAGTATGCCGTCAGGAGCAGGAAGCCCAGCGGCTTCCAGAGCTGGTCGCCGCGCTTTAAATGTGCGCGCTCGTGCGCCAGAACCATGTCCTGCGCGCCGGGCTCCAGCCCGAAGGGCAGATAAATTCTCGGCCGAAGTACGCCGAGGATGAACGGGGACGGGACGAATTCCGACTGGAACACGTTTCCCTCCAGCCGCACCGCCGTGCGCACACGAAGCCGCAGGCGCAGCGCGGAAATGGCCGCGTACAGGATAAGCACTGCGCAGCCGCCGAGCCAGACCCATGCGGCAAGCTCCGTCAGGATTTGCAGCGGGTTCGCGCTCTGCGCGGGGTCGGGCGTGAATGCAGCCTGTAAGGGCGGATTTACAATGGCGTCGACCGCCGGGATGCCGCTCGTGATGGCTGGCGCGGCGGAATACACGATCTCCGGCTGCACCGGCTCCGCGCTCGGAATGAGGCTCAGCACGCTTTCAATCGAGAACGGGCACAAAAGCCGTACCGCCGCCAGCGCCCACAGGGCGCACAGCAGCCATTTCGGCGCTTTTTTGAACGCCAGCCGCACCAGCACGACCGCAAAAATCAGAACCGCCGCAGACAGGCTGCGGTTGAGAAAGCCGAGAAAAAGATTTGTCATGGCCGCTTCTCCTCATAGCCGTCGATCATGGCGCGCAGTTGGTCAACCTCATTCTGCGAAAGCTTCGTCTTGCGCGCGAACGCCGCGATAAACGCGGGGAGCGAACCCTCAAACGTCTTTTCGACCAGCTCGTCCAGCTCTGCCGCCTGCGCCTCGTCCTTGGAGACGAGGGAGGAGACGAGGCCGTTTTCGTTTTTTACGATGCCGCGCTCGCCTAGACGGTGGATGACCGTATACGTCGTCGTCCGGCTCCAGCCGAGCCTTTCTTTGCACAGCTTCGCCAGCTCCGCGCTGGGCAGCGGCTCATGCTCCCATAAAATCAGGCAGAACCGGTATTCGCTCTCAAAGATCTTCGGGGTGGACATAGGCATTCCCTCCTTGTCTAATACGTTAGACTGTAATTGTAGTCTAACGCATTAGACTGCTCTTGTCAAGCCCCCTTTGCAAAAGGGCAGCTTTTTGCGGACAGAAAATTTTCGGCAGGATGCAACCCTTGCGGAATTTTTGCGTGTAGGAAAGAGAAGCGCGGATGCGGACGCAGCGCGGCCCACAATATCTTGTGGCGGGTGTTACGTCTACCTCGCAACATGGGCCGAAATGGGCTGAAATGCTTGGTAAAACAGACATTTTCGTAAAAATCGGTTGCAATTTTTAATTTTTATGGTAAACTGGTTACATAAAATCTGCGGCTGCCACAGGCCGCAAATTGAAAGAGGTGCAGGTATGAAGCGTACATTTGGAAGATTTATGAGCCTGCTGCTGGTGCTCGCCATGGTATTGGCGATGGTGCCTGCGGCATTGGCTGCAAATCAGGCGTACAGCGTCGAGCCGGACTCGACGATTACGATCAAGACGTCGATCACAGGCTTTACTGTGACAAACTGGGAATCCAGTGATGAGAGCGTCGCGACAGTCGCAGCTGTCAGCGGCAGCAAAACAGAGGCGATCGTGACCGGCAAAAAGGCCAGCAACACGGCCATCCGGATCACGGCTACCGGTACATTGGCAAATGGCAGATCCCATTCGGAGTATTTCACGGTTTATGTGCGGGACGCATATACCCTTACGCTGGCGCTCAGCAACAGTAATATCAACGGCACGGTTGCGCTGAATCAGGGCGACACCAGAACGCTCACCGCGACTGTCACGGTCGGCAGCAGCAGCGGTGTGACCGCAGGCAATCTGGCAAATTGCGAAGTTCATTTCACCAGCGATAACGATGCCATCTCGGTTACTCCTGCCAGCGCGAAGGTCACCGCAAGCACGGTCGGCAACTACACGACCTATAAGGTTGAAGCGACTGTCAAAGCAGAGAAGGTCGGCGGCGCAACGCTGACGGCGCAGGTCTGGTATCAGGGTAAAGATGGCATGAAGCCGTCCACGTCCGCGACTGCGACCAAGACCATCGGCTTCAAGGTCAGCGGCGCGGCGACGATCTCGGTCACGCTTCCGACCGCCCAGCAGGTATTGTCGCTGGAGGCAGGCGGCACGTCTGCCACGCTGCAGCCGAAGGTGACCGGCTATTCCGGCACAGCCCAGCCGAAGCTGCTGTATCTGTATGACACCAAGGATAACAATCTGTATGTCCGCCCCAACGCTTCGACGACCTCTGCGACCGTCGAGCCGTACAAGGCCTGCGACGCAACAAAGATCTATATCTGCATTGCGGACTACAACGCTGGTCTGACATACGCGAAGATCGACCAGACGAACCCGTCCACATCGATCGAGGGCAGCTACGCTGTCTGCACGGTCAGCATCAAGAATAAGGGCATGGCCGTCACATCGATCGAGGTCATGAACAACGAAAGTGTGTCCTATAACGGAAAGACCTCCCGCCTGCAGACGCTGCTGGACAACGGCACGATGGTCTTCGGTCTGCAGGACAGCTATTATAAGCCTACTGTGAAGTCTGCGTTGATCCGTGACGAGCTGATACTTACTGCGCGCATCAAGGCTCCCGATTCGCTGCTTGCAAGCGCTGCGGATCTGAAAAATGCCTATTCCCGCATTGAGTGGACAAGCTCTGCCCCTGCTGTTGCCAAGGTGGGCACGACCGAATCGGACGGAACCTCGGCAACGGTGAAGATCGTGCCGGTCGCAGCCGGTACGGCGACGATCACCGCGAAGGTCGACGGCAATGTTACCGCAACCTATAATGTTACGGTCTATCAGGGTCGTGCATACAAGATCACCGAAGAGCCGAGCATCGGTGAGACGGTCGGCAAGATGACGGACACCGAGCTCAAAGCTATGTTCGAAAAGGAATCAGCCAAGGTCGAGATTCAGACCAGCATCTACGCTGACGAAGTGATGATCTATGAGCTGCCCGTCAAGACGGCAGAAGTCGTAAACGGCACGAACGGCGGCAAGAAGTTCAAGTATACGCTCAACGGCCTCAAGACGGCTACGAAGGAATTCTTCTACAACAGAGAAGACCCGAACGGCACAGGCGTTACGACAGATAGACAGGTGACCTTCTCCGACATTTCCTTCTCGGAGCAGCCCGCAAACGCGGCCTATAAGATCACGGACACCATTGCCGATCTGGCCATGACGGCGTCGGTTTCGACGGGCAAGATCAAATCCGTGGTCTGGTACATGAACAGCGACCAGACGACCGGCGGTGTGGATAAAGCAATTCAGACAGACAAAATTACCGATAAGCCTACGAACTACCGTTCGGTTCTGTCCAATCTCAAGCAGTACATCACCGGTACCGGAACCTATGTGTTCTACTGCCGCGTCACGACCGACGACGGCAAGTATGCCGAAACACGCAAGGCCATCATCACCATCACGGGTGAGAACCACATCAACATTGTCTTCAACCCGACTACGGTAAAAGCCGGCGGGACGTTCACCATCACCGGCACGCCGCAGGAGTATGTGAGCGGCAAGCTGACCAATGTGACCGGCAAGACCTATACGATCACATGGACCTCGAGCGACGAGAGCATTGTTAAGCTTTCCAGCAAGACCAGCACCAACAGCAGCCCCTCTATCACCGCGACGGCCAAGGCCGGCGGTCAGGTCACCATCAAGGCTGAAACGACGATCGGCGCGAAAAAGTATGCTGCCGAAGTGAAGTTCACCGTCACTGTCCCCGAGGCGGACACTGTCAGCCTGACGCTCGGCGAGAACGAAACCTACGTCCAGCTCGACGGCAGCAAGCTTGCCGCGGCAGTCAAGACCGCCGCCAAGACCACTCCCAGCACCTTTACCTTTGAGTCCCCGGCCAACGGCACGCTCTATACCTCGAGCGCCATGTCCGGCACGGTCAGCACGACGACCAAGTATTCTGCCAGCGAAGTCAGCAAGATGGTCTACCGTCCGACGAGAACCACCGGCACGCATACCATCAGGTACGCCGCCTATGACGGCAGCGCCCAGATCGCGACCGGCACGATCAATGTCGTGACCAGCGCAAGCACGGTCGAATACCACATCTCCGCCAATGAAAAGCAGCAGATGGTCGTCAGCGACTTCCAGCGCGTCTACGGCTCCGGCCTGAGCACCGTGACCTTCGGCACGAACTCCGATAACCGCGGCGCACTGTACAAGGGCAGCACGACCAGCTCCGGCAAGGTCGGCAGCGAGGCCTACAGCGTCTCGACCGGCTCGAACCTGCTGAAAAACGTCTGCTTCATCGCGGGCAGCACCACGTCGAAGTACACCGTGACCATCCCCTTCACGGCAAACGGCTCGTCCGGTCAGATGAACGGCCAGCTTGTGGTCTATGTCAATGACACCCACACGCTGAACTCCACCGGCGCGTCCTTCCGCTCCATGGGCATTGCAAACGAACTCACGCCGGATAACGCCACCGGCAGCACCTACATCACCATTGACCGTGTCGTCGGCGGCAAGCTTTACTCCGCCTACACCAGCATCAAGAACTGCACCGCGCTGACCAGCAAGGATTTCGGCAGCACGAAGTTCTACTTCTCTGGCTCCGGCAGTCTGGATAACCTCTATATCCTGCCTCTGGCCGACAGCAAGAGCGTCGAGGTCAGCTACACCATCGACGGCAGCACGAAGGGCACGCTGTCCTTCAAGGTCAACCAGCAGACGGCCTCCAGTCAGTTCACCGACGTGAGCGGTTCTTACAAGTGGGCGGCTAACTCGGTCGACTTCATGTACATGAACGACATCATCAAGGGCAACAACACCAAGAACCCGAAGCTCTTCGGGCCGGGCGCCAAGATGACCCGCGCCATGCTCGTCACGGTTCTCTACCGTGCGGCAGGCGAGCCCACCGTTACCGGTATCACCAACAAGTTCACCGACAACAAGCAGGGCCAGTACTACTACAACGCAGTCCTCTGGGCCTCCAACATGGGCATTGTCAACGGCGCGACCGCCACGACCTTCGACCCGAACGGCAATGTCACCCGTGAGCAGATCGCGGCTATCCTGTACCGCTACGAAGGCAGTCCGACCGTGACCGGTTCTCTGAGCGGCTATCCCGATCAGGCGCAGGTCAGCTCCTTTGCCGTCACGGCAATGCAGTGGGCTGTCGGCACCGGCATCATCACCGGCGTCACCTCCGGCGGCAGGACGACCCTCTCCGCAAAGGGCAACGCCACCCGCGCTCAGGTCGCCGTCATGCTCCACCGCTTCCTGACGTTCTAAGCATATCGACCCCTCGCCCCCGGCTCACGCCGGGGGCGTTTTTGCGCACAAAAAGGCGCCCCTACCAACTGCGTTTGAATTTCGCCGGTTTTCGCGGATAATGGGTAATCTATCCGTCTTAGTATGAAAAATCTCCCCTTGCCGGGCGGCAAGGGGAGGAGATGAGGGCGTTTACCCTTCGAACTGACTGTGGTACAGATTGGCGTAGAAGCCGTTTTTGGCGAGCAGGTCCTCATGGCGGCCCTGTTCGATGATGTGGCCGTCCTTCATAACGAGGATGACGTCCGCTTCGCGGATGGTGGACAGACGGTGGGCGACGACGAAGCTTGTCCGGCCCTGCATCATGGTGTCGAACGCCTGCTGGATATGCGCCTCGGTGCGCGTGTCGATGGAGCTGGTCGCCTCGTCGAGGATGAGCATGGGCGGCAGGCAGAGCATCACGCGCGCAATGCACAGCAGCTGCCGCTGCCCGGCGGACAGCGCGCCGCCCGTGTCGGACAGCACCGTGTCATAGCCCTCCGGCAGACGGCGGATGAAGGAATCCGCGTGCGCCATGCGCGCGGCGGCTTCAACCTCGGCATCCGTCGCGTCCGGCTTTGCAAGGCGGATGTTCTCGCGCACGGAGGCCGTCTTGAGCCACGTATCCTGCAGCACCATGCCGTACTGGCGGCGCAGGCTCTCGCGCGTGACGGAACGGATCTCGCTGCCGTCGACGGAAATGGAGCCGTCCTTCACGTCATAAAAGCGCATGAGCAGATTGATGAGCGTCGTCTTGCCGCAGCCCGTCGGGCCGACGATGGCAATGCGCTGGCCGGGCTTTACGGAGAGATTCAGATTTTCGATCAGGTGCTGCTCCGGCGTGTAGGAGAACGCGACGTTCTGCAGCTCTACGCTGCCGGAGACGGCTTCAAGCTTCTTCGCGTCCAGTGCGTCAGGCGTTTCGGCAGGCTCGTCGATGAGTTCGAAGACCCGTGCGGCGCAGGCCAGCGCGTTTTGAAGCTCCGTGACCACGCCGGTGATCTCGTTGAAGGGCTTGGCGTACTGGTTCGCGTAGCTGAGGAAGCACGACAGCCCGCCGACCGTGATCGCGCCTGCCACGGCGCTGAGCGCGCCGGTAAAGCCGACGCAGGCATAAATAATATTGTAAATGATGCGCGTGGACGGGTTCGTCATGGACGAAAAGAACGTCGCACGCATGGTCGCCGCCGTCAGACGGTCGTTGATCTCGTCAAACTGGCGCAGGCTCTCGTCCTCGTGCGAGAAAGCCTGCACGACGCGCTGGCCGCTCAGCTGCTCGTTGATCAGCGCGGTCTGCTCCCCGCGTGCCTTGGACTGCAGCTGGAACATGGAATAGGTATGCCCCGCGATGAACTTTGCCACCAGCAGCGAAAGCGGCGTCAGCAGCACGACGACCAGCGTGATCTTCCAGCTGATCGAAAGCATGAAGCCGAGTGTTCCCACGATGGTCAGAACGCCGGTAAACAGCTGCGTGAAGCCCATGAGCAGGCCGTCTGCGAACTGGTCGACGTCGGCGATCATGCGGCTGAGCGTGTCGCCGGAGGGGTGGCTGTCCAGATACGCAAGCGGCAGCCGCTGCAAGTGGGAAAACGCCTGACGGCGCACGTCGCGCGTCACGCAGAAGCAGATGCGGTTGTGAATGGCCGTCATGACCCACTGCAAAATTGCCGTCAGACCGGCAAGCACGGCGATTCTGACCGCCAGCGTACTGACGGCGGCAAAATCGACCTGTCCGGGGCCGACGATCTGGTCGATCGCGTCGCCGACCAGAATGGGGATATAGAGCGTGCCCGCTACGCTGGCCGCGGCCAGCAGCAAGGATGCAAGCAGCAGCGGCAGATACCGCCCGAGACTTTTTAACACGCGCCGCAGCGCCCAGGAGGATGTATGCTTCATGATGCACTCGCCTCCCCCTTCTCCTGCGACCGGCAGATTTCCTGATAGACCGGGCAGGTCTGCTGCAGCTGTGTATGCGTGCCGAGTCCGGCCATATGGCCGTCGTCGAGCACAACGATCTTGTCTGCGTGCCGGATAGACGACACGCGCTGCGAGATCAGCACGACTGTGGGTTTCCACGGAAGCTTCGACAGCGCCTTGCGCAGCGCTGCGTCCGTCGCGAAGTCCAGCGCGGAGGCGCTGTCGTCCAGAATGAGAAGTTCGGGCCTGCGTACAAGCGCGCGGGCGATGGTCAGCCGCTGGCGCTGGCCGCCGGAGAAATTGCGCCCGCCTGGCTCGACCGCCGCGTCCAGCTGGCCCTTCTTATCCTGCACGACGCCATCCGCCTGCGCTGCGCGCAGCGCGTCCCAGAGCGCCTCGTCGGACGCGTCCGCATTGCCCCAGCGAAGATTCCCCCGGATGGTGCCGGAGAAGAGCAGCGCCTTCTGCGGCACAACGCCGATGCGCGTCCGAAGCGCCTGCAATTGAAGCGTTTTCACATCCTCGCCCCGCACGAGCACCTGTCCGTCTGTCGCGTCATAGAAGCGGGGGATCAGATTTGCCAGCGTCGATTTGCCGGAGCCTGTGCCGCCGATCACGCCAATCGTCTCGCCGGGCGCGGCACAGAAGCTGATATCGGTCAGCGCATCCGCGCCTGCCTGCGGATAGCGGAAGCTGACGTGCCGGAATTCCAGCTCCGCCTCTCCCGCGCCGTCCGGCAGCGCGTCCGCGCCGCTCACCATGCTGGACTTCGTGTCCAGCACCTGCGAAATGCGGCCCGCGCAGGCGGCGGATTTTGTGATGTTCAGGATCAGATTGGCAAACTTGATCAGCTCGACCAGGATCTGCGACATATAGTTATAAAGCGCGATCAGCTGGCCCTGCGTGATCGCGCCCTCGTTTACCCGGACGCCGCCCACGCGCAAAATCGCGACAATGGCCAGATTGATGATCACATACGTCAGCGGATTGAGAAGTGCGGAAAGCTTTCCGACGAACTGCTGTGCGGAAAACAGATCTCCGGTTTTCTCCGCGAAGCTTTCCGTCTCTGTCTGTTCGCGGGTAAAGGCGCGGATGACGCGCACGCCGGACAGATTTTCCTGCGCCGCACCGGTCACGCCGTCGAGCTTCGTCTGCACGCGCCGGTAGAGCGGAATGCAGCTGAGCATGATGGCAAACACGACGGCAAAGAGCACCGGGATGGCCACGGCGAAGACAAGCGCCGACTTTGTGTCGATGGTAAAGGCCATGAGCATCGCGCCGAAAACCACGATGGGCGAACGCAGCAGTAGGCGGAGCGTCAGATTGAGGCCCGTCTGCACCTGATTCATGTCGCTCGTCATGCGCGTGACGAGCGTGGCCGCGCCGAGCCGGTCAAGCTCGGCGTAGGACAGCGACTGGATGTGCGCGAAAAGTGCATGGCGCAGGCGGCCAGTTGCGCCGGTCGCGGCCTTGGCGGAAAAATACTGCGCGCACGTGGCGCTGGCAAAGCCGCACAGGCCGAGTCCGACCAGCACAAGGCATTTTTTCAGGATATACGCCGTATCGCCGGACGAAATGCCGACGTCGATGATATCCGCCATGATGAGCGGCACGAGCAGCTCAAACGCGGCCTCGAGCAGCTTGAAGCACGGGGCCAGGATCGCCTGCAGGCGGTAGGGCCGCAGGTAAACAAGCAGTTTTTTCATGGGGTGTTTCTTCTCTTTCTTCTGCTATTCAATGGATTTGAGCGCCTGCGACATATCGATTGTGCGGATCTTCCGCCGCAGGGCAAGATTGACAAGCAGACCGAACACCAGCGTCAGCGCGGCTGAGATGAGATAGCTCAGCGGCGCGACGCGCACATCGAAGCACATGAGATCGATCTTGATCTGTCCCATGACATACGCGTGCAGCAGCTTTCCCATCGGAAGGCCCACAAGCGCGCCGAGGACGGTCAGGATGATGTTCTCGCGGAAGACGTAGCGGTTCGTCTCGCCGTCGTAGAAGCCAAGCACCTTGATGGTCGCGATCTCTCGTTCGCGTTCGGTGATGTTGATGTTCGTGAGGTTATACAGCACGATGAATGCCAGCGCTGCCGCGCCCAGCACGACGACCAGCACGATATATTGCAGGCTTTGCATCATCGTCGCCACACGGCTGCGGAAATCAAGGCTGAGGGTAACTGCCGCCGCGTTTTTCGCGCCCGCGAGCGCTGCGGACGCCGCCTGCGCGTCCTCGTCCGTCTGATAGTTGACCCATGCGGCCTCGTATCCGGGCGCTTCACCGAAGACGTCCTGCCAGGTAGTCTGCGTCAGATAGACGTAATTATAAACATAGTTTTCAAACACAGCCTCGACGGTCAGCTCCGTCCGGCGCATATCGCCCGTCTGCAGGATGATGGTATCGCCCGCCGACAGGCGCAGCGCCTGCGCAAGGCCCCGGCTGATGATGCAGCCGCCGTCCTGCGGGTAGGGGATCGGCGTTTTCTCCTGCGTGTGCAGGTCGATAAAGCCGTCCACGCTGCCCGATTCCGGGCAGACGACGTTTGTGGTCTTGACTGTGCCGCCGGCAGAAGCGTCCAGACTTTTTTCCGCGACAAACAGACAGCCCTCCGCACCGCTTTTCTCGCAGACGGCGAGGAAGTCCTCGCGTTCGCTGCCGCTCAGCGCGTGCTGGAAGGTCACGGCGGCGTCATAGCGGGTGATCTCGTCGTATTGATAGTCGACGACGCTGCTGATGGAGTCCTGAATGCCAAAGCCCGTGATGAGCAGCGCCGTGCAGCCGCCGATGCCAATCATCATCATGACCATGCGCTTTTTAAAGCGCAGAATGTTCCGGATGGAGACTTTATGCAGGAACGGCAGCCGGTTCCAGAGCAGCGGGAGCCGTTCGAGCAGAATGCGCTTGCCCGCCTTCGGCGCTCTGGGGCGGATCAGCTCCGCTGCCGGCTTCTGCAGTTCGGCGTGTACGACGAACCACGTTGTGCCGAGCGCGCACAGCAGATATGCGCCCGACGAGACGAGCGCAAGCGGCCAGTCAAAGGCATACAGGATGCCGGTAAAGCCGTACATGATGTTATAGGCATGCCAGATCATCTTCGGCAGGAAATACGAACCTGCCGCGATGCCGAGCACACAGCCGAGAACCGAGGCGATCCCGGCATAGAGGAAATATTGAGACAAAATCGCGCCGTTGGAATACCCCAGCGCCTTTAAAACGCCCGCCTGCGTCCGCTGCTCGTCGACCATGCGGGTCATGGTCGTGATGCAGACCAGCGCGGCCACGGCGAAGAAAAACAGCGGGAACACCCGTGACACGCCGCGCACGATATCGGAATCGTTCTCAAAGCAGGCATAGCCGACGTTGCTGCTGCGATCCAGCACGAACACGTCCGGGTTTTCGAGCTTTTCCAGTTCGTCCTCGCCGTCGCGGTAGTCCTGCTCGGCATCGGCCAGCTTTTGTTCACCGTCGGCCAGCTCCTGCTCGGCGTCGGCCAGCTTCTGATCACCGTCTGTGATCTCCTGCTTTGCGTCAGCCAGCTCCTGCTCGGCGTCGGAGATCTTCTGTTCTGCTTCGGCCTTACCTGTATAATAATCCGCCCAGCCGTCTTTGAGTTCCTGTTTTGCGTCTTCCAGCTCCTGCCGGCCATCTTCCAGCTCCTGCTTCGCATCTTCCAGTTCCTGCTGCTTTTCTTCCAGCGTTTTTTTCGCCTCGTCCAGCTTTTTCTGGTTTTCCGCGAACGCCTCGTTCGCCGCGTCTGCCGCCAGATCCAGCTGATTCTCATTGTCGGCCAGAGCGTTCTTGCCCTCGTCCAGCTGCGCCTGCGCCGCTGCAAGCTGCCCACGCGCCGCCGCGATCTGCGCTTTGGCCGCCTCCGCCGCCTCCGGCGACATCGCTCCTGCGGAAACCGCAGCGTCTATCTGCGCCTCCTGTTTGTCGAGCGCGGCTTTCTGCGCGTCTAACTGCTGCTGCTGCTCGGCAAGCGTTTCGCGTGCTTTCTGGAGCTGCGCGAAAGCGAAGCTCATCTCGTTCTCGGCCTGTTTCTTTTCTTTTTCAAATTTGGCGGCGTTTTCCTCATAGGTCTGCTTCGCGTCGGCCAGCTTTTTTTCGCCGTCTGCCAGCTCCTGTTCGCCATCGGCCAGCTTCTGTTCATTTTCCTCGATCGTCCGCTGCCCGTCCACCAGCTTCTGGTATGCGTCGGCCAGTTCCTGCTCCGCCTCCTGCTTTGCGTCGGCCAGAGAAACAACGCCGTCAGCATACGTCTGATGCGCGTCTTCCAGCTCCTGCTTCGCGTCGGCAAGCTCCTGCTTTGCATCGGCCAACTCCTGCTGCTTTTCATCCAGCGTTTCACGCGCGTCGGAGAGCGTCTGCTTGGCCTCTTCATAGAGGCGATCGCTGCGCCCATAAGCCGCGCTCTCGGCAAGCTGCGTGACCCACGGCTCAGCAGCGTCAATGCAGGCGGTATATTCGTCGGAATAGACCTCGCCCTGCCGGCCGGCCAGACGGAGATAGAGCGACGTGTCGTATTCCAGCGCAAACGCCTCCGGCAGGATGTACACGAATGACGAAAGCGTTCCGCTGCCGATGGAGGTGCCGCCGCGCTCATAATTGATGTATAAGACGCTCTTGGCGATGCCGACGATGGTGAATTCCCGCCGGTTGAAGCTGTCCAGCGTATCTTCGTCGTTCTCTTCCGTCAGAACGACTGTTTTTCCGAGATCCTTTTCGGAATACAGCAGCCCGTCAGCCAGACATTCCTCCGCCGTCTGCGGAAATCTTCCACATTTTAAGCCCGGCAGGTCGATCTGCTCAGGCAGCGACAAAAATCTGCATGGCTTCGCCGCCCCATCTGCGACGGAGGCCAGCGCGTCCGCACTCTTTTCCCCCTCGCAGGCCGCCACGCGCGCATCGGCGGCGAGCGCTTCCGCATCCGTTTCGTCAAAGCCGACCGTGCTGACGAGGCGGAAATCATACATCCGGTGCGCCTCGGCATAGTCGTTCAGCGTATGTACCATTGCGGTCTTTGTCAGCCGCAGGCCGCAGAAAAATCCCACGCCCAGCGCGACGATCGCCGCGATCGCCAGAAACCGGGTGAGACTGCTGCGGATCTGGCGCATTGTCAGTTTCAGCATACCCGTCACCATTCGATGCTTTCCACCGGCACGGGCGCTGCGTTTTGCCGCACGTCGGTGATCTGGCCGCTTCTGACGCGGATGACGCGGTCGGCCATGGCGGTCAGGGCGGAATTGTGCGTGATGATCACGACGGTCATGCCGTTTTCCCGGCTCTGCTTCTGCAAAAGCGCAAGGATCTGCTTGCCGGTCTGGTAGTCAAGCGCGCCGGTCGGCTCGTCGCACAGCAGAAGCCGCGGCCGTTTGGCCAGCGCACGTGCGATGGCCACGCGCTGCTGCTCGCCGCCGGAGAGCTGGGCAGGAAAATTCTGCATACGCTCACCAAGGCCGACCTGCCGCAGCACCTCGTCTGCCGGGATGGGATTTTTACAAAGCTGGCCCGCGATCTGCACGTTTTCCAGCGCCGTCATATTGGGCAGCAGATTATAAAACTGGAACACAAAGCCGACCTCGTGCCGACGGTAGGTCGTCAGCCGTTTGCGGTCAAACCCCGACACATCCTCGCCCGCCAGCAGCACATGGCCGCTCGTCAGCCGGTCCATGCCTCCGAGAATGTTTAAAAGCGTCGTCTTGCCCGCGCCGGACTGCCCGACGATCACGCAGATCTCCCCCTCCGCGATTGTAAACGAGGCATCCTTCAGCGCGTCGATGCACACATCGCCCATCCGATAGGTCTTGCAGACATGATCGAACAACACAAAATTCTGCACACAGAACCCCTCCTGTATTTTTTCTAAAAGTATATTATAGCATACTGTTTTCTGTTTTGCTTGAATAATCCATGAACGGCTGGCCGAAAATACTTTTTCTTGCTTTTGCCGCAGAACGATGGTACTATTAAATCGAAAAAACTATAGGGAAGCTCTGATTCAATGACCGAGAGCATTCGGCGAGAGATTTTGGCCCCAGACATCGGATCAGAGGTTCTATAACAGGAAAAGGAGCGGTCCTTTTGGCAAAACAGATCACGCGGATCGTGCTGACTGGCGGGCCTGCCGCGGGCAAGACGACGCTTATCAGCCGCATTCTCAAGGAATTCAAGCAGGACGAGGGCTGGAAGGTCATTACCATCCCTGAAACTGCGACGGAGCTGATCTCCGGCTTCGGCATCAAGCCCTTCGGCGGGTGCGTGTCCATGCTGGATTTTCAGGATTTTGTCGTTTCCGACCAGCTGCACAAGGAGCAGCTGGCGCTCAAGGCGGCACAGATGGTGCCGGAGGAGCACGTCATCGTGCTGTACGACCGTGCGCTCTTCGATGACAAGGCCTATATCTCCGACGAGGAGTTCCGGCAGGTGCTCGCGCGCTTCGGCCTGACCGAGCAGCAGGCGCTTTCCCACTACGATACCGTCCTGCACCTCGTCTCCTGCGCCAAGGGCGCGGAGTTTGCCTATAATTTCGGCAACGAGGCGCGCTACGAGCCGCTGGAGCTTGCGCGGGAAAAGGACGATCTGACGCTGCGCGCATGGCGTGCGCACCCGAATCTGCACGTGATCGACAATTCCGTCGATTTTGAGGACAAGATCGCGCGCGGCCTGCGCGCCGTCTATGAAGCGCTCGGCAGGCCCACGCAGCAGGAGGTCTGGCACAAGTATCTCATCGCGCTGCCCACGCTCCAGACGCTCGAGCAGACATATCACGCCGCCAGCATCGACATGATGCAGACCTATCTGACCCGCGCCAACCCCAACATCGTCCGCCGCGTCCGCCAGCAGAAAAACGGCGGAGATTATCTCTATTTCTACACGGAAAAGCGCACGACCGGCTCCGGCCAGTGGGAGACGGAAAAGCCGATCTCCGAAAAGGAATACATCCGCTATCTCATGGAGGGAGACACGAGCCTGCACACCGTCCACAAGACGAAATACCGCTTTGTGTATAACGGCTGCCGGTTCGAGATTGATGTCTATCCGTTCTCGCAGGACCGGGCCATCATGCGTGCCGCATTGCCGGAAAATGCCCCCGTGCTTACCGCGCCGCCCGAGATCACCGTCCTGCGCGAGGTCACCGGCGACCCCGCCTACAAAAACCGCCAGCTGGCGAAAAATCAGAGACTGTAAAAGCTGCCGCCCGCGTTCAGTTCCATCGAACGCGGGCGGTGTGTTTTGTGAAAGGGGCGTTCCGGTGTGCCTCCGGCGGCCCATTCTTTTCCGTCTTGCCGGAAAAGAATGGGAAGAAAAGGGGCGCTGGTTACGGTTTGGTGCGTCCTGCGGGCGGACAGAGTCGTCCGCCACTACGGCGCTGCATCAAAAATTCTGAGCTGCATCAAGCTTTGCGGGAAAAGTCCAGAAAAACCAAAGGGGTTTTTCTGGTCGGTTCAAGGGGGGCCGGGGGAAATCGAAATCCCCCCGGGCTCGTTTTCTTTTCCCAATCTTTTCTTTTGGAGAAGCAAAAGAAAAGACTGGACAGCAGCCGCAGATTTTTAATACGAGTTCTTACTTTGCCGTGCGCCTCAAAATGCTGCGGCTTTTCGTTTATTCCACGCCGGTGACTTCGTAATCCTGCGCTTCGACGGCAGCCTTGAGCGTCTCGTTCGAAACATCCTTCGTGAGCGTGACGACGGCGGTGCCGTTGTTGTGATCCGCGACTGCGGAAGCAACGCCGTCCACGGCTTCGAGCGCCTTTTTGACGCGCGCTTCGCAGTGACCGCACATCATGCCCTTTACGTGTAATGTCTTTGTCATACCAGTTTCCTCCTTATTTTGTTCTGCCAGATGAATTTCCGGCATGGGTTTTCCTTTGTGATCGTGTTTGGCGCTGTAGAGTTTGCACAGGTTCAGCCGCAGCGCGTTCGACACCACGCAGAAGCTGGACAGGCTCATGGCCGC
>CDYM01032010.1_pt1 | contig 23621 bp, 26 predicted proteins | sample 554981 | NCBI WGS metagenome assembly CDYM01 (sample SAMEA3182081, study PRJEB8094) | gut metagenome | biome: human; feature: gut; material: Stool; isolation source: human stools | place: Canada | collected 2012-12-04 | reverse complement strand
AGAAACAAGCGTGGTATGGAAAGATAACCATTTCCATTATACTCACGACTTAATGACTTCTTGATATGTTCCGATGAAACAGGCTGTATTTGTGGGGTGTTCCAAACGGAATGCCCCACAGTCAATTTATGAAAAGGAGAAACGGACTATATGAAAGAAAACACTTTATCTTATACAACGCGAATAGGCAAAACAACTTTTATTGTCAATGTGAAGCAATCGGAAAGTGCGAAGAAGCCTTTGAATACGGTGTTTCAAGAAATATGCCGACACGAGATGTTAGGCGTTTTTTCAGCAGATAAATATTTGAATTTAGAAAACTTACAAAAATCATCTTGACAAACTCGTTCCCGAAGGCACGAATTACCGAGCCAAGACGAGGTTTGCCAAATTCTATAACCTGCCAGAACTGATGCAGATGTTCCGTGAGGTGGCGGATATTCAGACCGCCGATATGCTAAAGCTCCCTGTGCCAAAGGTCAATTACCACAATATTAAGACCAAGCCGAGTGAGATACAGACCGAAATGGTAGCTTCCCTTGCGAAGCGGGCTGAGAAAGTCAGGGCAAGGCTTGTCGAGCCTAATATCGACAATATGCTCAAGATAACCAATGACGGACGGAAACTGGCTCTTGACCAGAGAATGATTGACCCGATGCTACCAGATGACCCAGACAGTAAAGTCAATGCCTGCGTGGATAATGTGTACCGTATCTGGGAGGAACACGCCGATACCAAAGCGACACAGCTTGTGTTCTGCGACCGTGTAGCGATACGTTGCTACAAATAAACTATAAATGGGGCTATGCCCTGTGAGGAGGTAAAAGTAGCGGAGAAAACAGAGTTTTCTCTAACTGATATTCTGAAGAGTGGAATGAAGGAGTAACGCCCAGAAACGCTCACCTAATACTACGTTGGAGGCAAAGGAGTGCAATATCCTGAGCTGACACAGCACGTTGAAGTCGGCTGAGAACCGCCCAAACAAGCAATACGCTGTTGTGGAAAGCTGTCCAGAGGTGGATGGTGCGGTCTATAGGTCGGGGGTCTATAAAGTTCTCATGGCAAGAATGTGGCTGACTACCACTGACAAAAACCCGAATGAAAGTGTCAAGAAGAAAGAACGGTAGAAATGCCGTTGCCACGAAAGTGGTGTGTGTGAGGTCGAGTAAGGCGGTCGCAATGAAAAACCTTGCGGTGTTACAGGCATCGCCAAGCACACTGGCAAAAAGGGCAGCCTAAAAGAATTATGTAAAGATAAGAATATCGGAACGTAGAAAGTCCTGGATGTGGAGCGATTGCACGCTGTGAAGCATGAAAAGGAAAACCATGTCACTATTTGAGGGGTGTGGTATAACTTTTCTTAATCTGGGAGGAAAGAGCAGCCATGGTACCGTGTCCGTTAGCGATAACAGGATTTAGAAACCGCGAAAAAAGTAAGCGGTGGAGGGACGGGCTGTAGTCAAGAATGTGATGAATAAAATGAAAGGAGCATTATTAACAGACATCATAGGTTCGAGTAGGACTAAGAAAGGCGAATCCGAAAGGAGTGAGCCGACTATGACAACAGAGAAACGGGCTTTGAAGAAAGCAAAGCTAAGACATGCAGAATACTATGATTTTCAGGATATTCAGGACAGGTTATACAGGGATAGCAAGGATGAAAAAGAATTTTGCAATCTCATAGAAGTAATTACCATGCCGGAAAATATCCGTATGGCGTATAGAAATTTGAAGAAAAACCATGGAAGTCATACACCGGGAACAGATAAAAAGACAATCAATGACATTGAAAAGTTGTCTGACGAGCAGTTAATAAGTAAGATACAGGAAAAATTTAGATGGTACAGACCGCAGAGTGTCCGTAGAGTGGAAATACCAAAAGGCAATGGAAAAGTTCGTCCGCTAGGTATTCCGACAATAATGGACAGACTGGTGCAACAGTGTGTGTTACAGGTATTAGAGCCTATTTGTGAAGCGAAATTTCATGAACACAGTTATGGCTTTAGACCAAACCGAAGTACAGGAAACGCTATCGCACAAGCTTATAAAAATATGCAGATGAGTCATTTGCATTATGTTGTAGATATAGACATCAAAGGATTCTTTGATAACGTGAATCACGGAAAGTTGTTAAAGCAACTCTGGACTCTCGGAATCAGGGATAAGAAATTAATCTCTATTATCTCAACGATGTTAAAAGCGGAAGTTGCGGGGATTGGCTTTCCAGAGAAAGGAACACCACAAGGTGGAATTATTTCCCCATTACTGTCAAACGTGGTATTGAATGAACTGGACTGGTGGCTTGCCAGTCAATGGGAGGAATTTCCTACACAATATCCATTCAATGACCGACGGAATCCCAACGGCAGTCCAGCAAGGGGAAATAAATTTGCTTCATTGCGAAGAAGCGGTTTAAAAGAGATAACTTGTGTCAGATATGCCGATGATTTTAAAATTTTCACGAACAATTATCAAAACGCAGTAAAACTGTTCCATGCAACAAAAGGTTGGTTGAAAGACCGACTTGGGCTAGATATTAGCCCAGAGAAATCGAAGATTGTTAATCTTAAAGAAAAATATTCGGAGTTCCTCGGTTTTAAAATGAAGGTGATTCCCCGTGGTAAACGCAAGAATAAAGCGAATATAGGGGAACCGCGATATGTAGTACAAAGCCATGTCAGAGAAAAATCAATAGAAAAGATAAGAAAGGAATTGAAAAAACTGATTTATGCAATCGAGTATCCACCCAATAAGGCACATTGCATTTATGCCGAAGTAAGTAGGTACAACTCGTTTGTGTTGGGAGTTCATGCTTATTATAGTATGGCTACCAAGGTCAGTGCAGATTTCAGACCAATCGCCTTTTCTGTCCAAAAGAGCCTTAAAGCAAGGTTAAGACAGCGAATAAAAACCGCTAAAGAAGTCAGGAAAAACAAAATCCCGATTCATATCACTAATATTATCCGTGATAAATATGGAAAAAGTGACCAAATGAGATATGTAAATGACCTCGCACTTGCCCCGATAGGATATGTACGGCATTCTCACCCGATTCAAAAAGCGTATGGGGCAAACTCATACACGAAGGACGGCAGAGAATTAGTACACAAAAAGTTAGAAGGAATTGATATGGCAGTTTTGCACGATTTGATGAGAAATCCTATTGAAGGAGAATCCATTGAATTTAATGATAACAGACTGTCGCTGTACTCAGCACAAAAAGGAAAGTGTGCGGTCACAGGAAACCAGATGGATGCGGATGATGTGGTATGTATCAGAAAAACTCCAATAGAGCAAGGAGGCACTGATAAATACAGCAATCTCCTACTTGTTTGTAGGAATATACAGAAACTGTTGTATATCAAAAATACAGATACTTTTATTGCAGAAATGGAGAAGTTAAATCTTGATTTGAAACGGACTGAAAAGCTGTTAAAACTCAGAAGCCTTACTTTTGTTGAGAGCTGTTAAACTGCTAATTTATCCATTCTTGATGGCAAGCCGTGTGAGCTGAAAGGTTCATGCACGGTTTAGAGTGGGGGAAAAGGGGGAGATAATATCAAACTCTTACCTATCACTATTGTCCACCCCGAAAAATGACGGTACTTTCAATGTCTACGACGATATGAGGGAGAAACTGATAGCCCGTGGTATTCCTGCGGAGCAGATACGATTTATCCACGAAGCGACCACCGATGCACAGAAAAAAGAGTTGTTCGGCAAGGTCAGAAGCGGCGAAGTCCGTGTGCTGTTCGGCTCTACTCCTAAGATGGGAGCAGGTACGAATGTGCAGGACAGGCTCATAGCAATCCATAACCTTGACTGTCCGTGGCGTCCTTCCGACCTTGAACAAAGGCAGGGGCGTATTGAACGGCAGGGAAATATGTTCCCAGAGGTGGATGTTTACCGCTATGTGACCGAGCAAACTTTTGATGCCTACCTCTATCAGTTGGTGGAGAGCAAGCAGAAATTTATCAGCCAGATAATGACGAGCAAAAGCCCTGTACGCTCTGCCGAAGATGTGGACGAGGTTGCCCTGTCCTTTGCGGAGGTTAAAATGCTTGCCACAGGCGATGCCCGTTTTAAGGAAAAGATGGATTTGGATATACAGGTTTCCAAGCTCCGAGTGTTAAAGCAGAGTTATCTTTCCGAACATTACGACCTTGAGGACAGGGTGCTGAAATACTATCCCCAGACCATTAAAGAGTATGAGGAACGCATTGCAGGATATGAAAATGATGCAGCTCTTGCTGAGCAGCACAAGCCGCAGGGTGAGGATAAGTTCTGCTCGATGACATTAAAAGGAGTGACCTACACCGAAAAGGCAGACGCAGGCGAAATGCTTCTTGCAATCTGCAAGGATTATCCGATGTCCGCACCTACCGAAATCGGCAGCTACCGAGGTTTCCGAATGGAGATTTATTATGATACCGTCAACGCCCATTACTGTATGAACCTTTGCGGAAAAGCAAAGCATAAGGTTGATTTAGGTGCTGATGCCCTCGGAAATCTGACCCGAATCGAGAACGAGCTGTCAAAGCTCCCCGTCAGACTGGAAGCAGCTAAGACCAAAAAGGCGGAAACTATCGCACAGCTTGAAACCGCAAAGGAGGAAATCAAGAAGCCTTTTGCCTTTGAAGATGAGCTGAAAGAAAAAACAGAACGGCTGAACGCTCTTAACATTGAGCTGAATCTGAATGAAAAAGATACTTCCGTTATGGATACCGAGCCAGAGCAGGCAGAAGAACAGCCCGAAAGAAAATGTGCAAGTCGGGAGAGATAATGCGGTTTGCATATTTGTATTGCTGATTTCTGGGAAGTATAATAGGTGTAGATTAGTAAATGTCGGAGGTGAAAGGTGTGCTTGATAATTTCAGATTTGAAACTTTTGTTGATGTGCATAGCAACATTTTTGCTGAATATCTAAGCTCCGTTATCGCAAAGCTGCCCAAAGAAAATACAGAATATCGTTCCATAGAGGAAAGGATAGAGGAACGCTACAAGGAGTATCCAAAAGTGATGGAGGCTTTGGATACGGAAAAGCCGAGCGATTTATCCGAGCAGGAGTGCAAGGCTTTGATAGAAGTTTTGGAGCTTCGGAACAGGCTTAGCGATATGCAGCAGGAAGCAATCTATTTCAGAGGGTGCTATGACAGCGTTGGGTATCTCAAAAAGGCAGGAATTTTATAACCGAGAATGGGCGGCATTGGCGTGGAGCTGATGCCGCTTTTACATAGCCGCAGAGGTGGAAAAAATCATAAGAATGTGGTATTATTCTATTTGCAGAAAGGTGGTGGAATTATGTATATAGATACGCACACAAAAGAGGCAATGGAACAATCTATTTGCTCATATCTTTGTGTTACCCCTAAAGATTTGAGGGATTTATTCGAGGTTGCAGGGAACGAAGCTCAGCAGGATAAATTTATAGATGGTGATAAATTAAATGAAATATTCAATTCTTTTATTAAAGAACATCTCTCTGATAAACCAATAGATGAAGTCCTGTTTTTTCATTTAAGTCGAAGATTGAATACCGCTGAAGATTGCAATGTGGGTAATAATCTTTTTGATTTATTATCAACAGACAATGCGATGTCTTTGTTTTTGAAAGAACACGATGTGGAGTTTGCAGTTTCAGATAAGCATCTAAATTTGATATACAAAGGAAAGGAAGTTTCACTCGAAGATACTAATCAAGAACATATTCCTTATTTACGATGGCGTTTAGGACATAATGCAAATAGAATAGATTTCTGCTTTAATGGTTTTCTGCTTAAAGATTTATTATATCGCAACAGTTATGCACGGGAACTTTATGATGTTCCAGAATTTATAGGTGTTTTAGCGACATTTTTAAAACGTAGAAATATTGGAACAGATTTCTTTGAGAATAGTAAATACTACTGTTTTGAGTACTGTGTTCCTTTACAAAAGATTATGTTTGATGACAATGAAAAATTGGGAACTGAACAGAAAAGACTTTATCTGCTTAATCAAATTTTGAATAGGCTGTATGAATATCACACTTCAGATATTAGATATATGTTTGACCACGATAATCCTATAATCAGATTAGCGGATAGTGATACAATGGACGAAAAATACTTTGTTACAAAAGAAAAAATAACTTGGGATATGCTTGGATAATTTTGTTTGTTTTGTTTTTACATAGCCGAGAGGTTTTCATTTAACGAAAGCCCCTCGGCTTTTTCTATTTCTGGAGGTGATTTTATTGAATGAGAACTAACAGACCCTATGTGCAGATTGACCCCGATGTGCTTGAACGGGTACGCCAGATTGACCTGTTATCCTATCTGCGTGAATTTGAGCCGAGCAATCTCGTTAAGGTCAAAGGCACGAGCAATGTGTACTGTACCGCAGAACACGACAGCTTAAAGATTTCCAATGGCAAATGGTATTGGTGGTCGAGAGGTTTCGGCGGCTATTCTGCCCTCGATTATCTCATTAAGGTCAAGGAATATGACTTTGTGGAAGCCGTGGAAATTCTCACGGGACAGACGATGGCGGACTGGAAACCACCCCCTGCTCCCAAGAAAGATGAACCGAAAGTCCTGCTCCTGCCGCCCAAAAATAAGGATTGTAACAGAGTGATACAGTATCTTTTCAGGCGTGGTATTGACTATCAGCTCATACAGGAGTGTATCTCAGACGGCATGCTTTATGAGAGTGTCGATTATCACAATGCTGTTTTTATCGGCAAAGACGAAAGCGGAACACCGAAATATGCCGCCCTGCGAAGCACTCTCGGCAGCACTTTCAAGCAGGACGCATCGGGCAGCGACAAGCGGTATTCGTTTCGACTTCTGGCAAAGAAGCCTGCGGATACCGTGCATTTATTTGAAGCTGCTATTGATTTACTGTCCTATGCCACTTATCTGAAATGCGAAGGCAAGGACTACAAATCGGAAAGTCTGCTTTCTCTTTCGGGCGTGTATCAGCCAAAGAAAGAGATGAAGGACAGCAAAATCCCCATAGCCCTCACAACTTTTTTGAGTGCCAATCCACAAATTAAGACCATAGTTCTGCATCTGGATAATGATAAGGTAGGCAGGCTTTGTACCGCTACTTTGAAAGAACTGTTGCAGAAAGACTACAAAATCGTTGATGATCCACCGCCTGTCGGCAAGGACTTCAACGATTTTTTGTTGTCCTATCTGGGGATTACAAGACCAAAGCCTGCCCGTGAAAGGAGTGATGTCCGTTGATTGTGTAGCAGTTTTTTCCTAGAAAGATACCGAAACCAAATCAAAATTTAATGCTGAAAGCGAGGAATGAACCATTGAAAAAGTATGATGTAACCCTTACCGCCCATTATCAAAAGACCATTTCCGTTTGTGCGGAGAGTGCAGAACAGGCAAAAGCAAAGACCGAAATTATCCTGTTCGATACCGACCTTATCAACTTTACTGATGATGATTTTGTCTGCGGCGAAGCCGATATTACCGAGCAGAGCGAGGACAGTCTTGATAGTGCGTGCGAGAACACACTACAGGAAAATGAGGATTGTTCGGACTGTCCGTACTTCTGCCCCGTGTGCGGTGAGTGTATGTATGAGGACGACTGCGAAGAATGAGATGTCTTACCAAGCACTGAATTTGGTTAGCCAAATTCGCTTGTTAGGGGGCAGCCCCTAATACCCCGTGAGAACAGAAAGTCCAATGGTATGAAGTCAAGTAGGTGATGCAGGAAAAAATTAAAGGAAAACGAGTGAAAAGGACAGTACCGATAGTAAAAAGGCAACACCAACCTAAGCCCTGCCCCAACATTTTTTGAAACAGGGCTTCGGTGCCAGAGCGGCAGGCGGTACGCTCAGCGCTCTGGCGGGATATACAGGCGGTTGTCCTTTAGCAGTCGAAAGACCAACCGGACCAGTTTTCTGGCAGTTAAAGCGAGTGCGCGTTTGTGCTGGTACTTGTTTACCTCTTTGAATTTGAGGTCATAGTAGCGCCGAAACTCGGAGTCGCATCTTCTCACAGAGTTGGCGGCTTCCAACAGATAGTAGCGGAGATAGCGGTTGCCGGATTTAATCATTCTGGAATGCTCCGCCTCAAAGTCGCCGGACTGGTTCCTGTTCCAGACAAGGCCAGCGTATTTGGCGACAGAGGCTTGGGATTCAAAGCGGTGAATATCGCCAATTTCAGCAATGATACCAGCGGAGTAGACCTTGCCAATGCCGGGAATGGATGTCAGGGTATTGGGGATAATCTCGAACTGCTGCTCAATGGCCTTGTCCAGAACCTTGACCTGTTTCTCCAACGCTCGCATAGAGGCGATGGATACGGCCATGGCTTGGTTCACGGTATCATTTACCGTTTTGGGCAAGCGATAAGACGCTCTGGCCGCAGTTTGTATCGCTTTGGCGGTAGCATCTGGGTCTGCAAATCTGCCACGGCCTGTTTCAGAAATAAAGGCAGTCAGTTCATCCAGATTAGCGTTTGCCAGGTCATCCACAGTTTCAAAACGCTCCATGAGCGCAATGGTGGTGGCACTGGTATTCTGGATGTCCTTGTCTTGGGCCACACCGGAGCATTTGAGAAATAGGTAGTTGGCAAACCGCTGCTTTTCACGGGTCAGATTCTGAATGACATCAAATCTGGCCCTGGTAAGGGTTTGCAGGGCTTTGTAGCGGTAATCGTCCATGTAGACCTCCCGGTTGATTCTGCCGAAACGGAGATGGTCGGCAATCACAAAGGCGTCCACCCAGTCGTTCTTTGGCAGGTCAGAATAGGCTTCCTTGAACTTCCGCACCTGCTTTGGATTCAGAACATGGATTTTCCTCTGAAACCGCTCCAGGCTGCCGTCCTCACGAAGAGCGTAGACCAAGCTGTCCCCGTAGATGGAGGTGGCCTCCAGGCCAATCACCACATCGCTGAGCTGCATGGAGCCAAGTGCCGACACGATTCTCTCTGACAACAGTTTAGCACCGCCCAAGTTGTTCTGCACGGAAAAGCTGGAATGCTTGCTGCCGTCCGGTTTCATCAGGTAGGCCACATTGTTCTTACTGCTCACATCAATGCCAACGAATAGTGGGTTCACAATTTTCACCTCCCCGAATGGAGATTTCAGGCCAGCAGGCTTTGAGATACCCATGATAACCGGAGCATCTGGCAACCTCGCTTATCAGAATCATTCCGGGGCAGACCAATGCGATATCCCTCACTGCTGAAAGGGCGGCCTTGCCTCCGGCAAACAGCCAATGAGTTTGCAGCTAACTTCCGGTTCGGGGGAACGGACTTTCTTTGAAGCGGCCTTACGGCTCAACCGGAGTTCATTGAACTTGACCCTGCTGTCCTACAGCTATTGTATCACGGGCATCCCAAAGCCTGCTGACTATACGGAGTGAACTAAGCAGATACACTTAAAAATCATCTGCAAATCTTATTATACGAGGAGTTCAAGAATGAGTGAGTTCTTATTTTTCATTATCGGTACAATGCTCGGCGGTCTGTTCGGCGTTGTGTGTATGTGCTGCTTGCAGATAAACAGACTTTCCGAGAGAAAGGAAGAGGACAATGCGAAAAAGAAATGTGCAGATACTTTTCCGTCTGACTGAGGAGGAAGCCGAACACCTTAATGAGCTTGTGCGGAAATCGGGTCGCTCAAAAGAAGCCTTTTTAAGAGAAATGGTAAGGGGCTATCAGCTCTGCGAAAAGCCCGACCCAGAGTTCTATAAAATGATGCGTGAGCTGTCCGCCATTGGAAACCGTATCAATCAGCTTGCAGTTAAGGCAAACGCACTCGGCTTTGTGGATACCCCGATGCTCCGTGAGGAAGCAAGGAAGTGGCACGAGTTTCAGATTGATATTCGCAAAAGGTATCTGCTTCCACGCAGGTCATTGTAATGGCGGTTTGCGAGATATGGGATGTGCGTGGCAGGCTCGACCACCCAATCGACTATGCCGAAAATCCCGAAAAAACCGCCAACCCTAAATACACCGAAGCCGACCTGCAGGCGATGGTCGATGTAATGGAGTACGCTACCAATAAAGAAAAGACCGAGCAGCGTTTCTTTGTCACAGGCGTAAACTGTGACCCGACCACCGCCAGAGATGAAATGATGATTACCAAAGCGGGATGGAGCGACACGAGTGAGATTGTCTGCTATCACGGCTTCCAGAGCTTCAAGCACGGTGAGGTTACGCCAGAGCAGGCACACGAGGTCGGCGTTAAACTTGCCGAGCGAATGTGGGGCGACAGGTTTCAGGTCATTGTCGCCACCCACCTAAATACCGACTGCCTGCATAATCACTTTGTCGTGAACTCTGTTTCTTTTGCGGACGGTATGCACTACCACGACAACAAAGCAAATCTGCGGCTGCTCCGTCAGCGTTCCGATGAGCTTTGCCGTGAGTATGCCCTGTCTGTCATCGAACACCCAAGCGGTAAGAAAAAGCCCTACGCCCTTTACCAAGCCGAAAAGCAGGGGCGACCCACGAGGGATAATGTTGCCAGACAAGCGGTGGATGAAGCTATCAGCAAATCATTTACGCTGAAAGACTTTGACCGCCAGTTGGCAGAAATGGGCTACCGCATAAACTTTGACCCCAACCGCAAGTATTGGACGATTATCGGCAAGGGCTGGCAAAGACCCAAGCGGCTTTATAAGCTCGGAGAGGAATACACCAATGACAGGATTATGGAGCGTATCAGTGAAAATTCCTATGCGGTCAAATTCCAGAGCTTCTCAGAGTCACAGCCACAGGTCAAGGTCTATCGGGTCAAAGGCTCATTGAAGAATGCCAAGAAAATCGGCGGCTTGCGTGGGCTGTATCTCCATTACTGCTACAAGCTCGGTATCCTTCCAAAAGGCAGAAAACAAAATTATGCACGGCTTCATTATCTTTTAAAGGACGACCTTATGAAGATGGAAGCCATCACACAGGAAACAAGGCTGCTTTGCCGCAATCACATTGATACGGCGGAGCAGCTTTGTTCATATAAAGGCTCTCTGGAAACGGAGATGTCTGCCCTGCTTCAGAAGAGAAAGGAGCTTTACTCTAAATCCCGCAGAACAAGCGGCGAAGAAAAGGAAGCAGTCAAGGCAGAGCTTTCCGATATTTCGGGGCGGCTGAAAATTATCCGAAAGGAGGTCAGACTGTGCGAGGGCATTTCCGCCCGTAGTGATACCCTCAAGGAAAAATTGCAGACGATACGGGCAGACGAACACGAACAGCAAAGAAAGGAGCTGATGAAGAATGAACACAGGCGGCGAAGCGGCAGAACAAATCGTCCGAATGAGCTTGGAGGGCTTTGAGGTCGCTGCCAAAATTACAGGTGCAGGTGCGAAGAACATCGCTATCCTGTTGTATTCCATTCTTAAAGAAGAAAAGAAAACCAAAGGCAAAGCAAGGCTGACAAGTATGCTCCGTTCTGGTAAGGAACTGAAAGTCTTTACCGTCAAAAGCGGCGACTTGAAAAAGTTCACTCAGGAAGCGAAAAAATACGGTGTGCTTTACTGCGTCCTCACGGACAGGAAAAACAAAGACCCAAATGCAGAGGTCGATGTCATCGCCCGTGCCGAGGACGCATCGAAAATCAGCCGTATTGTGGAACGCTTTAATCTTGCTTCGGTGGATACCGCTTCTATTGTGACGGAAGCCGAGAAATCCAAAGATGCAAAGGACGGTCAGCCAGAGCCAGATATTGGTGTGCAGGAAAAGGCGGAGAAAGATAAGCTGCTTGACGAACTTATGGGCAAGCCTGTCCAGAAGGAGGAAAACGCACCAAACCCCTCGGTGGCAAAGACAGAAAAATCCCCTCAGTCCGAGCCTACCTCAGAGCAGCCAAAGAAATCCGCAGAGGGGGCTACTATGGCTAAGGAGAAAACTTCTGTCAGAGAGGAACTGCGGAAAATCAAGGAGAGCCGCAAGGAGCAGAAAGCAGAGATTAACACTTCCGTCCTGGACAAAAGCGGAGCGTCCGACAGGGCGAAAAGTGCTAACGGGAAAACGGAGCATAAACAGCCCCAGAGAAAGAAAAAGAAACCAAAATCCAAAGAAACGAGGTAAACAGCTATGAGTATTTACGATGTATTCAGCGGCGGCAACAGACCTTTTGATAAAGAGGAATGGGCTGCCGCAAAGCAGGCACAGCGGAAAGAAGCCTATGAGCTGATTGACAATACCTGCTCTGAAATGATGGCAAGCGGCGACAGCTTCCGTCAGTATCTTAATGTGCAGGGTAGCTTTGACCGCTACTCCGTGGCTAACGCTATTCTGGTGTCAGCACAGATGCCCGAAGCAACGCAGCTTAAAGAGTACAGCAAATGGAAAGCGAACCGTGTCTATGTGAATAAGGACGCACAGAAAATTATTATCCTTGAGCCGAGCAAGGAATACACCCGTGAGGACGGGACAAAGGGCATCTCCTACAATGCCAAAGTGGTTTATGATATTTCCGAAACCTCGGCAAAGGACAGGCAGCAGGAACAGGAGCCGAAATCCATGCGTGAGCTTGTGTCGGCTCTGATTGATGCAAGCCCTGTACCCTGTGTACCCGTCGGTGAGCTTGAACTGCCTGCCTATTATGACAGCTCTCAGCAGACCATTTTTGTCAAGAAAGGGCTTCCTGAGGAAGTGCTGTTCGTGAGTATGGCAAAAGAAGTGTCGGCGGCGGTCTATGACTTTAAGTACAACGAGAGCCGTGATGCTTCCGACTTCAAATCTTTCTGCGTTGCCTATATGGTAAGCTCTCGTTACGGCGTGGATACCAAAGGTTTTGACTTTTCCAGACTTCCCAGTGAGTATGCGGAAATGGATACGCAGGCGTTCAAGGGAGAGCTTGGCACGATGCGTGATGTTCTGGGCGAAATCCAGAGCGATATGTATAAGAGTATGGAGAAGAACAAGCCTGCAAAGAACAAAGAGCAGGAACGCTAATCGGAGGTGCAGACTATGAGAGAGGAACGATACCATATCGCACTTGATAAGTACGATAAGAATATCGTCATCAACGCCTTAAACACCCTGCGTACACAGCAGTTAAAGGAGGAACGCCCCACCGAGCCTGTTGACGAGCTGATAAGCAAGGTGGCACACGCCCCGATAAAAAAGGTTAAGGTCGTGCATTGCAGGTGCAATGAGGAACGATGACCAGAAAACGAGCCTAATCCTTTCTGTCTGCGGCATACTTCCTGTCGTATGGCTTGCCCTGCTGACAGCACCCTATGTCAGCGGCGGTCTTGTAGAGATTATCCGAGGTCTGCCCGTGGCGATGGGCAATCCGTTCGAAATAATGGTGTGTGAGGACAGCGTAAAGACTGTCCTTATTTTTTTGCTTGCCTACGTTATGGGCATCGGCGTTTATTTCTCTACACGCAGGAACTACCGCAGGCGTGAGGAACACGGCTCTGCGAAATGGGGCAACGCAGGTGCTTTGAATAAGAAGTACCGAGATAAAGACCCGTCAGTTAATAAGCTCTTGACCCAGAATGTCCGTATTGGGTTGGACGGGAAAAAGCACCGCAGGAATCTGAATATTTTAGTCTGCGGCGGCTCTGGTGCCGGTAAAACAAGGTTTTTCTGCAAGCCAAATGCTATGCAGTGCAACACATCTTTTGTAATACTCGACCCAAAGGGCGAAATCGTCCGTGACATCGGGGGTCTGTTGGAAAATAAAGGCTATGAGGTGCGTGTGCTTGACCTTATCAATATGCACCGCAGCCATTGTTACAATCCCTTTGTCTATCTGCGGAACGATAACGATGTTCAGAGGTTGGTAACAAACTTGTTTAAGGCGACCACGCCGAAAGGCTCACAGTCGCAAGACCCGTTCTGGGATACGGCGGCGAGTATGCTGCTTCTGGCTCTGGTGTTCTATCTGAAATATGAGGCACCGCCAGACGAGCAGAATTTTCCGATGGTTATGGAGCTGCTCCGTGCAGGCGAAGTCCGAGAGGACGATGACAGCTATGTAAGCCCTCTGGACGAGCTGTTTGACCGTCTGGAAATGGTAAACCCAGAGCATATCGCCCTTAAGTATTACAGGGATTACCACAGTGGTAGTGCAAAGACCTTAAAGAGTATCCAGATAACCCTTGCCGCAAGGCTTGAAAAATTCAATCTGGAGAGCCTTGCAGGGCTGACCGCCACCGATGAGCTTGACTTGCCAAGTCTGGGAGAAAAGAAGGTCGCTCTGTTCGCTCTGATACCAGACAACGATACGAGCTTTAACTTCCTTGTCAGTATCCTTTATACCCAGCTCTTTCAACAGCTTTTTTATCTGGCAGACCACAAGTACGGCGGAAGCCTGCCTGTGCATTGCCATTTCATAATGGACGAATTTGCGAATGTTTCATTGCCTGATGACTTTGATAAAATCCTGTCCGTTATGCGTTCCAGAGGGGTATCGGTATCCATTATCCTGCAAAATCTGGCACAGCTCAAAGCCCTTTTTGAAAAGCAATGGGAAAGCATTGTCGGCAACTGCGATGAGTTTCTGTATCTGGGCGGCAACGAGCAAAGCACCCACAAATATGTGTCAGAGCTTTTGGGCAAGGAAACCATTGATACCAACACCTACGGGAAAAGCTCTGGGCGGAGTGGTAACTATTCAACAAATTATCAGATTTCGGGGCGTGAGCTGATGACCCCAGACGAAGTGCGTATGCTTGATAACCGTTACGCACTTCTTTTTGTGCGTGGGGAACGCCCCGTTATGGACTTCAAGTATGACATCTTGAAGCACCCGAATGTGAAGTTGACGGCTGACGGAGGGCAACCGCCGTATATCCACGGAGAGCCTACGCAGGTTGTCGCAACTCTTGTGTTTGACAGTGATATTCCAGATAATGCCGTGAGCGTGAAAGCTGTCAGCACTTCCTATGAGCTTCTGTCCGATGAGGACTTGGAAGAAATATTCAATTTATAAGGAGGATTTACCCTATGAAACTTTTTAAGAAGAATGAGAACAAGAAAACCACGAAGCTGCCGATGACTGGAAAGGTTAAGAAAGGCTTTCGCTATTACTGTATGGCTGTTATGGCAATGACATTTGTACTTGGTACTTCCGTAACCGCCTTTGCTGCCAATGACCCTATTCAGGTAGTCAACAATCTGTCCGATTTCATTTTCGGTCTGGTGAGGGCTGTCGGTATGATTATGCTCGGCTTTGGTATCGTGCAGATTGGTCTTTCCCTCAAATCCCACGACCCGTCCCAGAGAGCTAACGGATTTTTGACCCTTGCAGGCGGCGTTGTCATTACCTTCGCAAAGGAAATCTTGACTCTTATCACAGGCTAAGATAACAGACTGACACAAAAAGATAACGGGAGCAGATCCGCCGAGTGCGGAACTCGCTCCCGTTATCTAATATCATCAAGGAGGTGGTCAAATGTCTGATAACTGGGTGGTACAGAATTTAGAGAACGCCCTAAACACTTGGAATGAGAAATTAGCCGAGATATGGCAGCTCATTACCCAATCCCCAGAGAACTTTAAGGGCGGCACGATATGGAATGTCATCGTGGATATTCACGGTGCGGTGCAGGCTATCGGACTTGCCCTGCTCGTGCTGTTCTTTGTTGTGGGTGTGATGCGTACCTGCGGAAATTTTGCAGAAGTCAAGCGACCAGAGCAGGCTTTGAAGCTGTTTATCCGCTTTGCCATTGCCAAAGGTGCAGTGACCTACGGATTAGAACTGATGATGGCACTGTTTAAGATTGTGCAGGGTATGATTTCCACGATTATGAATGCCGCAGGATTTGGCTCGGCACAGCAGACGGTGTTGCCGCAGGAAATCGTGACAGCCGTTGAAGACTGCGGATTTTTTGAGAGTATCCCGTTATGGGCGGTTACGCTGATAGGCGGACTGTTTATTACGGTGCTGTCATTCATAATGATTATGTCGGTATATGGCAGGTTTTTCAAGCTGTATATCTATACTGCCATAGCACCCGTACCCCTTTCCGCTTTTGCGGGAGAGCCGAGCCAAAGCGTCGGCAAGAGTTTCATTAAGAGCTATGCCGCTGTATGCCTTGAAGGTGCGGTTATCGTGCTTGCCTGCATTATCTTTTCCCTGTTTGCTTCTTCTCCGCCCGTAGTCAATCCCGATGCGGCTGCGGTATCTATGGTGTGGAGCTATATCGGGGAGCTTGTGTTCAATATGCTCGTCCTTGTCGGTGCGGTCAAAATGGCAGACCGTGTTGTAAGAGAAATGATGGGCTTGTAAGGGAGGTGCTATGATTGGAAGTCAAGATAAATAAGGAAATCCGTAATTATACGGAGAGTATGTTTTTTGGACTGTCCCTCAGACAGTTCATTTTTTCTGTCCTCGCCTGCGGCGTGGCGGTGGGTTTGTATTTTCTTCTCCGTCCACGGTTTGGAACGGAAACGCTCAGTTGGGTTTGTATCTTAGGTGCATTCCCCTTTGCGGCTATGGGCTTTATCAAATACAACGGTATGACCGCAGAGCAGTTTGTCTGGGCGTGGATTAAATCGGAATTTCTGATGCCGAAAAAGCTAATGTTCCTGCCAGATAATCTCTATTACGAAACGATGAAGCCGACTATTGAAGCCTATGAAAAAGGATTGGCGACAGTACGGAAAAAGCAGAAAGGCAGGACATCAAAACAAAAGAAATCGAAAAAGAAAAATGCGAAACGCAGCAAGGAGGTAAACAATGCTGAGAACTCTTAAAAATCTGTTCAAGCAGGACAGGGAAAAGTTTGTTGTGCCGAAGTCGGTACAGAATGTTATCCCGATTAAGACAATCTGGGAGGACGGCATATTCCTTGTCGGCAGGAACAAGTACGCAAAGACCTTTAAATTTGAGGATATAAACTATGCCGTGGCAAGCCGTGAGGATAAGGAAGCAATGTTCCTTGAATACTCGGAGCTTCTTAATTCCCTTGACAGCGGTGCGACCACGAAAATCACTATCAACAACCGTCGCTTGAACAAAGCTGATTTTGAACAGACCATTTTAATCCCAATGGCTGATGATGGTTTAGATAAGTACCGCAAGGAATACAACAAAATGCTTCTGGATAAGGCGACAGGGGCTAATTCCATCGTACAGGATAAGTATGTAACCGTATCTATCTGCAAGAAGAATATCGAGGAAGCCCGAAACTACTTCGCCCGTGTGGGTGCTGACCTTATCGCCCACTTTAACCGTCTGGGGTCGAAATGTGTGGAACTGGACGCAGGCGACAAGCTGCGTATCTTCCACGACTTCTACCGAACAGGAGAAGAAACAGCGTTCCACTTCGATATTACCCAGACGATGCGGAAAGGTCACGATTTCAAGGATTTTATCTGCCCTGATACCTTTGAATTTGAGAGCGACTGCTTCAGAATGGGTGACAGATATGGGCGTGTGATTTTTCTCAGAGAGTATGCGGCATATATCAAGGACAGTATGGTCGCGGAGCTTTGTGAGCTGAACAGGAATATGATGCTGTCCGTTGACATTATCCCCGTTCCCACAGATGAAGCCGTGCAGGAGGTGGAAAACCGTCTGCTTGGTGTGGAAACCAATATCACGAATTGGCAGAGGAAGCAGAACCAGAACAACAATTTTTCTGCCGTTATCCCCTATGATTTGGAACAGCAGCGAAAAGAAAGCAAGGAATTTCTGGATGATTTGACAACCCGTGACCAGAGAATGATGTTTGCCGTGCTGACGATGGTGCATACGGCAGATTCCAAAGAGCAGCTCGACAATGATACAGAAGCTATCTTGACTACCGCAAGAAAGCATTTGTGCCAGTTTGCGGTGCTGAAATATCAGCAGATGGACGGATTGAATACAGCCCTGCCATTTGGTGTACGGAAGATAGATGCCCTGCGTACCCTCACAACAGAGAGCCTTGCAGTGTTTATCCCGTTCCGAGTGCAGGAAATCTACCACGAAAATGGTGTGTATTACGGTCAGAATGTCATCAGCAAAAATATGATTATCGCCAACCGCAGGCAGCTCCTTAACGGCAATTCCTTTATTCTCGGTGTGTCGGGTGCAGGAAAATCCTTTACTGCAAAGGAAGAAATGACGAATATCATTCTGACCGACCCTAATGCCGATATAATCATCATTGACCCAGAGCGTGAATATTCCCCGCTTGTGAAAGCAATGCAGGGAGAGGTTATTCATATCTCTGCGACAAGTGAAAATCACATCAATGCTATGGATATGAACTCCAATTACGGTGACGGTGCAAACCCTGTCATTCTGAAATCGGAGTTTATTTTATCCCTTTGCGAACAGCTCATCGGCGGCACGAACTTGGGAGCAAAGCAGAAATCCATTATTGACCGATGTACGGCAAGCGTGTACCGCTACTATCAGCAGGGCAACTATATGGGAACGCCGCCCACATTGCAGGACTTCCGTGAGGAACTTCTTAAACAGAACGAACCAGAAGCACAGGAAATCGCCCTTGCTATCGAATTATTTACAGATGGCTCTCTCAACACCTTTGCCAAGCATACCAATGTGGATACCCACAGCCGCCTTATCTGCTATGACATTCTGGATTTGGGTAAGCAGTTACAGCCTATCGGTATGCTTGTGGTGCTTGACAGTATCTTAAACCGTATCACGCAGAACAGAGCCAAAGGCAGAAATACCTTTATTTTCATTGATGAAATCTATCTGCTCTTTCAGCACGAATACTCTGCAAACTTTCTCTTTACCCTCTGGAAGCGTGTGCGTAAATACGGTGCGTACTGTACGGGTATTACGCAGAATGTGGACGACCTTTTGCAGAGCCATACGGCAAGGACTATGCTTGCTAACAGCGAATTTATCATTATGCTTAACCAAGCATCTACGGACAGACTTGAGCTTGCCAAGCTCCTTAATATCTCCGACCTTCAGATGAGTTATATCACGAATGTCGGTGCAGGACAGGGATTACTCAAAGTAGGCAGCTCCCTTGTACCGTTTGTAAACAAGTTCCCACGAAATACCGAGCTTTACAAGTTGATGACGACTAAGTTCGGTGAGGTCTAAGAAAGGAGGTCTTTTATGGCTGATATTAAATTCCGTGATACGGCTCACCGTGATTTCTTTCTGGAAAATATGATGAAATGCAGAGTGAACGACTGTTATCATAGGGCGTTTTTCTATGTGATGGGTATCGCTTCGGAAACGAGGGCGAACATCAACCAGATGTTCAATTTCAAGGAGGACTGCATCGAGCCAGAGGGTATGCACGGCGGCTGGCAGACAAGCGGAACAGTCAAGGTCTGCCATCTTGCTTTTAACCTTTGGAACGGGTATGCAGAGGAAGGGCGGGAACGGTATTTCACGCCAGAGGAGTTGTTCTGCTGTGAGTTTGCTCCCTACTTTATGGAGGGTATCAAGGTCAGATACCCCGAATATTGCAGGGAGCTTCCTGCTCCCAGAAAACAGACGGAAATTTCAAGATAAGAAAGGAAAAGCCTATGAAGAATTATAAATCTATTATCTGTGTTGTAGCCGCCGTGTGCCTGTTAGGTACGGCGGCTTTTTGTGGCTTCCGCATTTATCATTACTATGCAGAGGTGGACGAGCAGACGGAAGCCTTTGAGGAGATTGCCGAGATGGTAGAGCAGGCTCCCACGGATGAAACCGTGCCAGACGATGCCCCTGTCAGCGAGGGGGAAGATGTGCTTGCCAAGTATCAGGAATTGTATTTACAGAATGAGGATATGGTCGGTTGGATTTCCATTGCCGGCACGACAATCAATTATCCTGTGATGCAGAGCAGGAACAATCCGAATTTTTATCTGAAGCACAATTTTGAAAAAGATTACAGCGACTTAGGTACGCCTTATGTGCAGGAGAATTGTGATATTGCCGAAAGTGACAATCTGGTTATCTACGGTCATCACATCAAGGGTGGCAAGATGTTTGGAGCGTTGGAGGATTACAAGTCCAAGAGCTTCTATGAGGAACACAAAACTATTCAGTTTGATACCCTCACAGAGCAGACAGAGTATGAAATCGTCGCTGTATTTAAGACTGTGGCGTATAGCTCCGAGGGCTTCCGATACTACGACTTTGTTGATGCGGAGAATGAGGAAGAATTTAATTCCTATGTCGGGAAGTGCAAGGAGCTTGCTTTGTATGATACAGGTGTGACCGCTGAATACGGCGACAGGCTCATTACCCTTTCCACCTGCGAATACTCCGCACAGAACGGCAGACTCGTTGTAGTGGCAAAAAAGGTCGGCTGATTTGAACGCAAATCCTCTGGGAAAGGAGGTTTTCTATGGCTGATATTAAAACCAGAGATGCGGTTAAAGGCACGATAAAGACCATAGATAAAGCCGCCATAGCCAGTGAGCGTATGAAGTCTGCCTATGTGGGGATAAAGGAAAAAGCGGAACAGGGATATTACTCTGATGAAAACTCTGCCACAGAATATGCTACGGACAGGATTTCTTTTGCGGCAGACCGTGTAAAGGACGAAGGTATCCACCAGTTCAATAAGCAGGGGCAAAAGGTAGTCAAGACAACGCAGGATAATATCGGTAAGGCAAAAGATAAAATAACAGATTTCAAGCAAAGTCGGGCTGTCAAAGCAGCAGAACAGAAAGCAGCACAGAATATGTCAGAACAACACGGCTTGCAGATCCGTCATGGGGCTGCAAGCCGTTCCGCTGCCCCCGATGTTTCCCAGACAGCAAAATCGCAGTTGATAAAGACCCGACAGCAGGGACAAAAAATGATTAAGACCACAGCCCGAAATACAGAAAAAGCGGTGAAAGCAACTGCTAAGGGAACGGTCAAGACAACCGAAAAGGGAATTAAAACCGCACAGGCAACTTCTAAGGCGGCAATCAAAACGACGGAAACCTCAGTAAAAACAGCACAGGTAGCGGCAAAGGCTTCTGCGAAAACTGCCCAAAAGGCGGCACAGGCGGCAAAAGTCACCGCAAAGGCAACCGCCGAAGCAACGAAAGCGACGGTCAGAGCCACCATAGCTGCGGTCAAGGCGATTATTGCAGGAACAAAAGCTCTGATTTCCGCTTTAATTGCAGGTGGTTGGATTGCAGTTGTGATTATTCTCATTGTTGTCCTGCTCGGCTGTGCCGTTTCCCTGTTTGGCGGCGGAAGCGGAAGTAACGCCTATACCCCTGTCAGTGCGGAGGTGGAAGCCTATGAGCCTTTGATACAGAAATATGCCAAACAATACGGCATTCCCGAATATGTGGAGCTTATCAAGGCGGTTATGATGCAGGAGTCTGGCGGGCGTGGACTTGACCCGATGCAGGCGGCGGAAGGCAGCTTTAACACAAGGTATCCACACGAGCCGAATGGGATTAAAGACCCAGAATATTCGATTGAGTGCGGGGTACAGGAATTAAAGGCAGCCCTTATCTCTGCTGAGGTAGAAAACCCGATTGATATGGAGCATATCAAACTTGCCTTACAAGGTTACAATTTCGGTAATGGCTATATCTCGTGGGCTAAGACCAACTATGGCGGCTATTCCTATGCCAATGCGGTAGAGTTCTCCACCATGCAGGCGGCACGGTTAGGTTGGGACAGCTATGGAGACACGCAGTATCCCGCCCATGTGCTGCGGTATTATCCATACGGGCGGGCGTTTACAAGCGGCGGTAACCAGGCGATTGTGGAGGTCGCTTTGACACAGCTCGGCAATGAGGGCGGTCAGCCTTATTGGAGTTGGTATGGCTTTGATGGGCGTGTAGAATGGTGTGCCTGCTTCGTATCGTGGTGTGCCGACCAGTGTGGTTATATCGAAAGCGGGATTATCCCGAAATTCGCAGGCTGCGTGGACGGCTCAAATTGGTTTAAGGGTAACGGACAATGGAAAGACAGAAACTACGAGCCGCAGGCAGGCGATATTATTTTCTTTGATTGGGAAGGCGACGGAGAAACCGACCATGTAGGCATTGTGGAGAAATGCGAAAACGGTGTCGTTTACACCGTGGAGGGTAATTCTGGCGATGCTTGCAGACAAAAGCAATATACGGTTGGAAGCAGCTCCATCTATGGTTACGGTGTTCCTGCCTATTAAAAATGGGCAAAAGAAAAACCAGAGGTTTATTCCTCTGGCTCTTTTGCCTTACATAGTCCGCTGACAGTTGCTTCAACTATGGACAGCTCTTTATCGTTTAGTTTGTCGAGTTCTGCGTCTAAGCGTCTGCGGACGGAACTTCTTTTGACCTCATTATCTGGGAATATGTATTCATCAACCGATACACCGAACATTGTCACAAGCTGAATGAACAGCTCCAGACTTGGCTTTTGTCCTTCATTTTCAATCGCTTGAAGATGTCTTGGGTCATAATCTAGAATACGAGCAAGCTGCTCTCTGGTCATACCTTTTGCTGTCCTTGCTTTCTTGATTGCCTGTCCTATCGGTGTAAAATCGAAGTCAAAATCATTGTTTCTTGTGTCCATAAACTCACCACCTTGTATCTGCAAAATACTACTATTATATTTTACAGAAATGTGAGTTCTTATAGAACGGTTTGAAATCTCTGATATTAGGATATAAAATCTCTTATTACAGGCGGTCAAAGTTCATAATTGCACACTTGATACTGTTCGTTTAAACGGCTATAATATATACAGTACACCTTAGGAGGTCAGATATGTTTGAATATATGACAGCACAGGAAGCCGCTGAAAAGTGGAATGTATCGTTAAGATGGGTACAAAGACTTTGTAAAGGAAACCGTATTGAGGGGGTTATGAATATTAACCGTGTGTGGCTTATTCCGAAAAATGCTGAAAAGCCTGCTGATGCAAGAAAAAAGTTGATGAAAAATTGAAAATTTTTCGTTAGTGTTTTTTATGGAGGTGTTATATGTGAGGTACAGGATTTTAATTTCCGATGATGAAGTTGATATAGTTGAAATGCTTACAGGATTTTTTAGAAGCAAGGGCTATGAGGTCTTTTCTGCTTATAATGGAGTAGAAACCCTCAAATTAGCAGAATTACAACCAGATATAATCTTATTAGATATAAATATGCCGAAGCTTGATGGGATTGAAGTCTGCAAGAAAATTAGGGATTATGTTTCTTGCCCTATACTCTTTTTAACTGCCCGTATTGAAGAAAATGATAAGGTACAAGGATTTTCCGTAGGTGGTGATGATTATATTGTTAAGCCGTTTTCTCTTGTTGAACTTGAAGCCAGAGTGCAAGCACATTTAAGAAGAGAAGAACGACATCAAACGAATACAAAAGTTAAGTTTTCAGGAGAACTTTTAATTGACTACTCTGAAAGAACTGTTTATATACAGAACCAACCTATTGGTCTTGTAAAAAAAGAATTTGACATTGTTGAGTTATTATCTCAAAACGCAGGACAAGTTTTTGATAAAGAGAGAATTTATGAAAGAGTTTGGGGATATGACAGTGAGGGAGATAGTAGTGTTGTTGCCGAGCATATTCGCAGAATACGAACAAAAATTGCAGCATACACAAATAAATCTTATATTGAAACAGTTTGGGGGTGTGGATATAAGTGGATAAGATAAAGAAAATGTGGTGTAACCTGTCATTGCGAAAAAGTATAATACTTTATATCTCAGCGTTTGTAATTCTTGCCATTCTATTAAGTGCAGGAACAGCTACTTTGTGCAATAATGCTACAAAAACGATTGAAAGCAAATATCCCCCAACAGGAGAAAAA
>CDYM01027812.1_pt1 | contig 23829 bp, 18 predicted proteins | sample 554981 | NCBI WGS metagenome assembly CDYM01 (sample SAMEA3182081, study PRJEB8094) | gut metagenome | biome: human; feature: gut; material: Stool; isolation source: human stools | place: Canada | collected 2012-12-04 | reverse complement strand
ACCGCCAGAACGACATAGAACGCCTCAGTGTCAACGCTCCGCTTCCTGTGGATCTTGATGTGCACGCAGTCGATGAACACCACCGGATAATAGCTCTCCAATGACCGCTCCAGCCATTCCGTCACATCCTTGCGCAGATAATCCAGCATACGCGATATGCTCGCCTTGCTGTAATGTTCCCCGTAGATGTCGGCAAACACTTCCCCGACCTGCTCCTGCGTCAGGCCCTTGGTGTAGAGTGTGCCCGCAAGGCGCTCGCACTCATCTTCCTGGTCGCGCAGTATGGCCAATATCCGGGGATGGAAGTTGCCGTACCTGTCACGCGGTATACGGAATGTCAATGTCCGACCATGACCGTAGCTACGACCGGGGCGGTACCCGTTGCACTTGTTGCCGGCAAGGCCTTCTTCCTGCAGATACTCCCGCCGTTCTGACACCATCAGGCTCTCAAGCATTATCTCCATCAGGTCCTGTAAGCCGTTTTCTTTCTCCGTATTCTTGCATATTAGCTCGGAAAGTTGTTCCTTTGTGAACTCCATAAAGTCTACTCCTTTTTTAGTTTTTGTTTCTTTTTGCTTTTACAAATCTAAAAAATCTGTAGACTTTTTTTTATCCCTCTATCTCAGACACACTTTTTGGAACAGTATCAAGAATTTCATGAGTTATAGCAATAAATCTATTGCTTTTAATTAGTAATTACCCTATATTTGCTGATGTGGTATTTAGCCCCAGAAGTTTTAAGGCATAAATACATAGGGGGATTGTACCTAATTTGATCAAATTTTATGACATGACAAAAAATGTATTAGTCACGCCTTTTCTTAAATGGGTAGGAGGTAAACGACAACTTATAAATGAAATTAAAGATTTGTTGCCTAAACAGATAACACGGTATAGATATTTTGAGCCATTTATTGGCGGAGGCGCTGTATTTTTCTCATTACAACCCAAACATGCTGTCATTAATGATTTTAATATAGAACTTGTTAACACATATAGAGTTATTAGAGATAATCCTGATGAATTAATTGAAGAGTTATCCAGACATAAAAACGACTCAGAGTATTTTTATTATTTAAGGAATCTTGACAGAGATATTAAAAGTTTTAAAAAACTCTCTGACATTCAAAGAGCATCTAGGATTATATATCTAAATAAAACTTGCTATAACGGGTTGTATAGAGTTAATAATGCTGGAGAATTTAATGTTCCTTATGGTGGTTACAAAAACCCCAATATTGTGAATGCCCCCGTGATAAAAGCTGTAAGTAAGTTCCTTAACAAAGAAGATATTCAAATACTAAATGGAGACTATGAAGCGGCTTTAACTACAGTTGACACGAAATCTTTTGTCTATTTGGATCCTCCATATCACCCTATTGCTCAAAGTTCAAATTTTACAGGGTATATCCAAGGTGGATGGAATGCAGAAGAACAGATACGCTTAAGGGACATATGCAATAAGCTAACGCAGAATGGCATAAAGTTCCTATTATCTAATTCTGATTGTCCGTTTATTAGGGAAATATATATAGATTATAACATTAAAACAGTTCAAGCAATACGCGCGATAAATTCCAATGCTACTAAACGAGGTGCTGTCAATGAAGTCCTAATAAAAAATTACTAACTATGAATAATGAGACTGCTTGGAATAAAATATTCGAGGACTATCAAATATTAGATAAAATTCACAAAAATGGATCGTTTCGTATTAGTGCTGACGATATCAAGAAATATCGTGAGCCAAGGTTAATGACGAAATTTGATTTTCATTCACAGTTGCCAACAATATTTAAAAAAGAGAACTTATCAATACTACCAATTACTCGTGGAGATTATATTATTTCAGATATAAAGACATTTGAGACATTACCTAATAATAATGACACTCCTTTAGTAGACAAGATTATCCCTAATAATATTGAGAGTCTGGACTTCTCTTCAATTACGTCTGAAGCTATAGCTATTAACTGCGCATATGTTTCCGATATTTTATCTGATTTTGCTGAAGATGGAGATCTTTTTCCTACAGTTAATAGCAGAATGAAGTCCGATAATTTCTCTTTCAATATTGAGCGCTCTCAAAAAGGGAAGCAATCGTTGAATGTAGATGTAAATAATGCACAGATAGAAATAGATGGAGGTTTTGAGGGAGAAACTTCGTTAATTTTACTGGAGGCAAAAAACAAGGTCTGTGCTGACTTTATGGTTCGCCAACTATATTATCCTTACAGAAAATGGCAAAACAAAATACGTAAGACTGTTCGTCCTGTTTTTTTTGAATATTCAAACGGTATTTTTCATTTAAGGGAATATAAATTTGAAGATTTATACAATTATAATTCTTTACAACTTCTTAGACAAAGAAAATATAGATTGCGAGATGCTGAAATACACATTAATACTCAAACATTACAAGATTTATTACACACTACAGAACTCATCTCTGAGCCTGAATTTGTTCCTTTCCCGCAGGCAGACTCTTTCGAGAGAATTATAAACTTATGCGAAGTATTATATGATAGCGAAGATGAGTTTTTCACCAAAGAGATGCTTAATTATAATATGAACTTTACAGGACGAGATAGTTTTACGAGTAGGCAGGTTGATTACTATACGAATGCAGCTATATATTTAGGACTTATAAGAAAAAATGGGACTGGGAGGCGAGAAGATCCTGATTGGTTTGAATTAACGGACAAAGGGAAAATGGCATTGAATACTAAAAGTATCAATGAACGTCAAATTAAATACATTCAAGCTATAATTTCTCACCAAGCATTTGCAAGAGTATTACGTCTATATCTTGAGGAAGCTGAAACACCTTCCATAGATGAAATAATAGAAATAATGAAAGATAGCCAATTAAGAAACATGAACACAGAGAAAATGTTTCGTAGAAGAGCGTCGACTGTAAAGTCTTGGATTGAATGGATTATTAGGACAATGGATGAGTAGGAAAAATTATTGAATATAAACCTCATCATATAAAGATGATAAATTATACGTCATCATATACTCGACTGAGAGCGGACAGCTGTATCGTGCGAACGATACGGCTGTTCTTGTGTCTGAACGCGCTCGACCGGAAGAGGCATCTTAGATGACACCTTCAAACCTATGGCGATACGGTTCGCCTTTCATAGCTGCTGTCGTGTACGGAATTCCCTGGGAGATAGGCCGGTACTCTTTTTGAAGAAACGACTCAGGTAAGAGGAATCAGGGAAATGGCATTTGGCGGCAATCTCGGCAACGGACAATGCCGGATTGTTCAGCAATACTTTCAGTTCAACTGTCAACTGTTCGTCGATTAGCGCTTTGGGAGTTTTCCCTTCGGAATAAGCCCCGGTAATCTCGTTGAGATAGCGCGGAGATATGCAGAGTTTGTCCGCATAGAACGAAACATGGTGCATTTGCGCGGCATGTTCGTGCACCAGGTACATAAACTTGTGGAAAAGCTGCTGCTTACGGGTATATGACTTGGCAACCGATATGTATGTATCAGGGATAGAGCTGAAAATCCACATCAGCATACTTTGCAGGAAATTCAGTTCCATTCTCTCGCTGAAAGTGTAGGAGGACTGTGTGAAAAGCATTTCTCCCATGTCTATCCATAAACTGATGTTTTTCCAGTCCTGTTCTCCATGGTCGTACAGAGGGTATTCTTCCATGTAGTTGAAGTAGGTCGTATCAAATGCAACTGCTGCCTGCAGGAAAACCTTTTTGGGATAGAGCAGCATACGGACGTGGAAGTCGTCCGAGGCCTCTATCAATTGCATGATACTCCCTCTCCAGAATATCAGTTCCGACATCTTGCGGAGGTGAAACTGCTGTGCTCCCGTGGAAATGAGGCCCTCTCCGCATGTACATAACAGCTGTACGCCACAATCAAAATAAAGCGGGGCCGGGGCCAGCGCCTGCAGGCCACCCTCTTCATAACGGATTCCGGGAGGGGAGGAAAGTAAGGACAGGTTCATGACACAAATAATTTTATGAAACAAAAATAAGAGTTTCCCGGCATATAAAACCGATTTTGTTCCGTTTTTGAAAAATATTGTACCGCAAAAGGCACGAACAGTCTTCTCCATATCCACTAATTTTGCCGCAGATTTTAAAAGGAATATTATGGCAAGAAGCAATTCTCAAATCTTTACTCTGGTATTTCTTGGCATGCTTACGGCTTTTGGCCCTTTCGTGACGGACATGTATCTGCCCACTTTGCCGGCCATGACCGATTTCTTCCACGCAAATTCATCACAGGTACAGTTGGGATTGACAGCCAGCATGATAGGATTGGCTGTAGGGCAACTTTTATTCGGTCCGCTTAGTGACAAGTATGGGCGTCGTCTTCCATTGATTGCTGCCATGTGCCTGTTTCTTCTTTCCACGTTGGGTTGCATCTATTCCGGTACCGTCATGCAGTTTGCAGGCTGGAGACTCATACAAGGAATTGCGGGGGCAGGCGGTATTGTCATCTCTCGGTCCATTGCTACCGACAAATACTCGGGCAGGGAACTGGCCAAAATGCTGGCCGTAATCGGTGCGATTAATGGAGTGGCCCCCGTGGCGGCTCCTATTGCCGGAGGGGCAATGGCCAGCAGCGTGGGCTGGCAGGGGATTTTCTGGACTTTGTTTGGACTGGGGATTCTGCTGGTTTTCGGAAGCCTGCATTTTAATGAGTCACTGCCTGCGGTGCACCGTCAGAATACCCGCTGGTCCGATGTATATAAAAGCTTCTCGACAGTCCTTCAGAACCGCCGATACGTCTGCTACATTCTTCAGTTCGGTTTTGCACAAGGAGTGCTGTTCACCAATATTGCATCGTCTCCCTTCATCGTGCAGCAGCATTATGGCTTTTCTCCGTTGGCATTCAGCATCTGTTTTGGCGTCAATGCTATCGCAATTATGCTGTCCGCAACTTCCGCCGTCAAGTTCGACCATCCGGAACAGGCTTTATACAGAGGCAGCATAGGCATGGTCATCGTCTCGTTCTTCCTTTGCCTGGCCCTATGTGCAGGCTGCAATTTCTGGGTATATGAGCTGCTGCTTCTTGGATTGCTTTCCATGCTGGGGCTTACTTTTACCGCTTCCAACACATTGGCCATGGACAGCGAACGTACCAATGCAGGTACGGCATCAGCCCTGCTGGGAGCGTTGGGATTTGCGTTTGGCGGCATCGTTTCGCCTCTTGTAGGGATTGGCAACATCATGGTATCCACCGGGATAATGTTCTTTGCCGGTTCCGTATGTGCGTTAGGGTGCACTCTCATGGCCCTTCATCAGGCTTTTTCAAGGGCGAAGTATTATAAAAGATAACCGACGGCGACTCCCTTTGCGGCAGTGGTAACAGGAAGGCAGGGATTTCCCCTTTCGGCTTTAGCAGGAAATCCGCGACACCGTTCCGCAACGGATTTGTCTTCATTTCCCTTTTTGCCCGCATTTCCACCGCTCCAGATATTCCGAATGAGGGCTGGCACAATGAGAGGGGCCCGGTATAGAAATACCGGGTCCCTCTCGTGTTTCACACAAGTATCTGGCTACGCTCTACTTCCGCCCTCCGCCGATAACGAAACCGAGCGTCACGTCGAAATGGCGGTTGGCCTTCTCCTGCAGGCGGTAGTCGAACGTCACACGCAGACGGTGGAACAACTCCACACCCACGCGCGGCACGAAACATATGCCGCTCTTTTCGCCGCCGGTACTGAATCCGCCCCATTCGCCCTGCGAGTTGTCGAACGTAACCGGCGCAGTCTCTCCGCACAGTGCATATCCGAAACCGGCTCCGGCAAAAATGGAGATTGCCCGCGCCCGGAATATGTTGACGTCGGCCACGGCCAGCACGTTCAGGGATTTGAACTTCAGGCTGCGCGTCGACTGCACCTCGCGGTGGAACATACTGCCGCTGACCTGCACACCGACGTCCAACGGCAGGCTTGCCATATTGTAACGGGCCTCGGCCAGCAGCGAGACACCCATGCGGTTCTTGTCGAAGTCCAGCTTTTCACCTCCGAACAGTGCTCCCGCACCTATTTCAACCTCCAAAGCGCGGACATTGCGCCCGGGATTCGCCGCTGTTGCCGGAAGGCAACACGCAAAACATGACATAATAGACAAAAGCAACAAACGCTTCATGGCCTCAATATTTTAACTGATTTCGAATATATACAAAATTCCCATAAGCCAGCACCATATCCGCCGTTTGCAACACCCGAACCGTAAAACAGGACAAATCGCGGCAACAATCCGATTTGCGCCTTACCGGTTGGACCTGCGATACTCGGTGGGCGACATTCCCTTGTGGCGGCCGAAAAACTTGGTCAACGTCGCCTGGTCCGAGAAGTGCAGTCTGTCGGCAATTTCCTGAATCGACAGATCGGTATCGTTCAGCAGCTTGGCTATCTCACCGACAAGCATTCTATTGATTGTTTCCGAAGCCGACCCTCCCGATATGCGCCTTACTATGCGATTCAGATACTGCGGTGTTATGCACAGTTTCGAAGCATAGAATCCCACCGTATGATTCTCGCATACATGCTGCGGCAAAAGATACATAAACCGTGCAAACAGCATCTTCATGCGTCCGGATTCATCACTCGACACTTCCGACTCGCAATGTTTTATATATGTATCCGCCACATCGAGGAGGAACATGAATACGGCGTTGCGCACCATTTCAGTCCGGAACCGGTGATCCGTGTCACGCAACAGAGCGGCAATCTCCTCCGCCCTGTGTACATATACGGCCATAGCATCATCGTTTACGGCGGCAACAGGGTGTTCCTTCATATCCAGCATGTACGAAAACGGGAAAGGAGGACGGTTCTTGATTACGCTGCCCAGGAAATTCTCGGTCAACAGCATATGGTACGCATGCAAGTCCTCCGACAGCGAAACCATCTCCAACGGTATGGCGTCGATTATATCCGCAAAGCCGTTGCGCGAGAACACATAGGCCTTGCCGTCAATCTTAGTCTGCAACTCCCCGCTCACTATGAACAATATCGAGTGCGTCTTCTCCAAAAGCAACGGTTTGCCGTCCCACTTGCCGCCGTCAATCTCCCACAAGGCAAATCCTTCGTCAAGATACAGGCACCCGGGCTCGTCTGTTTTTACAAATTCATTGAAGCCCATTCTTGTTCCGTTTGCAGACAAACCTACATCAGGGTTGTCTATTACATGCAAATAACGGTTTTGTTTTGACAAAAATTATCCTAAAACAACCAAAAATTCAAATTTTTCCTTGAAAAATGTTTCATATCAACAAATACGATACCGCGTAAAACAAACGGGTTTCCGAACCGGGTGGCAATATTTGCGCTTGGGAAACAAAATATCGTCAGGCGTGGGTAACAACACAAAACACAGAATAGCCGAAATGTCGGCCGGATTTTTCGCAAGATACGGAATCAAGGGTACGACCATGGAGCTTGTCTCCGAGGAACTGCACATATCGAAACGTACGATATACGAATATTTCCCCGACAAGACCGCACTGCTCACCGAGAGCATCAGGATCTGCATAGACAACAACCTGAAGGAGATCCGAATGAAGATAGTCGGGAGCGGTTGCCTTCAGGCGCTCATGAGTACGGCCGATCTCGCATACAAACTTTTCGCCATGCCGCACCCGGCATTCCGCCGCGATGCGGCAAAGAGCCGCGAAGTACGTGAACTGCTGGATACGGAATACCGCAAACCGTTGTCCGGCATAGTGGTGGGGCTACTCACACAGGCCAAGATCGAGGGCCTGGTGGTCGCCGGCACGGATACGGCCAAAGTCATGGAACTGGCCGAAGGTCTGCTGCTGTCGTCGGGCGAGGAACCGCTCGACAGACGCAACATGCACGAAGCATTCCTCTATGCAGTCAGGATTTGCCTCACGGGCATATGTACCGAAAATGGTCGGACAAAACTGGAAACAATAAACAATCAAGAGAAACAAGAGAGATGAGAAAAATCGGAAAGACAATCGCCTTCGTTGCCGCAGGCACGATGGCGATCATGTTGCCGTCGTGCGGAGATTCAACGATGACGGCACCTGCAGACAACTATCCGACGCTCGTAGTATCGACGAGTGACGAGACGATGACGACGTCCAGTTCGGCGACGATACACGGACGTCAGGACATAGAGATCTACCCGCAGATTTCGGGAAAAATAACCAGGGTATGCGTGACCGAAGGCGAAGTCGTACGCAAGGGCCAGACGCTGTTTGTCATAGACAGGGTTCCCTACGAAGCGGCCTTGAGGGTTGCCGAAGCCAATCTTGCGGCAGCCGAGGTGGGCATCGAATCGGCACAGCTCGACTACGACAGCACAAAGGAGCTTTACGACAACAAGGTGGTGTCGGCCTATGAGCTGCAGACGGCGCTCAACGCCCTGCATACGGCACAGGCAACCCGCGCCCAGATGGAGGCCGGACTGCTCCGTGACGGCATACGCGTGCGCAGCGGCAAGACCGAAGGCAACGTTGAAGCGGCACCTGCAAAATAGCTTACGGCCATGAGAGAGAACCGTTTCATAGAGAGGCCCGTACTGGCCATCTGTATCTCCATAGGAATCGTATTCCTCGGAATACTTGCGCTGACGTCGCTGTCGATCGAGAAGTTCCCGGACATCGCGCCACCAACCGTGCATGTCTCGGCGACTTATATGGGGGCAAGCGCCGAGACAGTACAGAAAGCCGTAATCGTTCCGCTCGAGGAGGCAATCAACGGTGTCGAACACATGACATACATGGAGTCGAGTGCATCTTCGGGATCTGCCAGCATCAACATCTATTTCAAACAGGGCACCGACCCGGACCAGGCCGCGGTGAACGTGCAGAACAAGGTTTCTGAGGCCCAGGGCCAGTTGCCGAGCGAGTCACGAAGATCGGTGTAACGGTCGAGAAGCGACAGATCAGCACCCTGGCCATGATCGGCGTCTACAGCCCCGACGACTCGTTCGACGAGACGTTCATAACCAACTACATAAACATCAACATCGCACCACAGATCCAGCGTATCGAGGGAGTCGGCGAGGTGCGCTGTATGGGAGGCACATACAGCATGCGCATATGGCTCGACCCCGAGGCGATGGCACATTACGGGCTGGTTCCGTCCGATATAACGGCCGTTCTCGACGAACAGAACATCGAGGCGTCGACCGGTTCGTTCGGCGAAAACTCCGACAACGTCTTCACCTACACCATGAAGTACCGCGGACGTTACCAGACACCCGAAGAGTTCGGGCAGCTGGTCGTCAGGTCGACGGCCGACGGCGAAATCCTAAGGCTCAAGGATATTGCCGAAATCGAGCTCGGCAGCCAGGAGTACACCTACATAGGCGGTCTAAACGGCCACCCGGGCGTAACGATGATGATCAACCAGACGGCCGGGTCCAATGCCACCGATATAAACATGCAGATCGAAGCGCTGCTCGAAGAGTTGTCCGAATCGTTCCCGGCAGGCCTCGACTACCTCTACCTCCAAAACACCAACGACTTCCTCTTCGCCTCGATTTCCGAGGTCATCAAGACCCTGTTCGAAGCGATTATACTGGTTGTGCTGGTCGTATTCTTCTTCCTGCACGACTACAAGCTCACGCTCATACCTACACTGTCGCTGATCGTATCGCTCATAGGCTCGTTCGCCGTAATCTACCTTCTGGGATTCAGCCTTAACCTACTGACTCTCTTCGCGCTGATACTTGTCATCGGAACCGTCGTGGACGATGCCATTGTGGTGGTGGAGGCCGTACAGGCAAAGATGTAGGAGGGCGAGGAGAATGCCGCCGATGCCACGGCCTCGGCCATGCACGAGATCACCGCAGCAGTAGTGACGTCGACCATCGTCTTCATGGCGGTGTTCATTCCCATATCGTTCATGAGCGGCACGAGCGGAATATTCTACCGCCAGTTCGGTCTGACCATGGCCGTTGCCGTTGCCATATCCATGGTCAATGCACTGACGCTCAGCCCGGCACTAAGTGCATTGCTGCTGCAGCGCAAGTCCCCCGACCGCAAATTCAAAACAATGGTCAAAAAGGCTTACGAGGTATCATACGAAGCCCTGTCACACAAATACGAATCCGGATTGCGGCTCATATTCCGTCACAAATGGGTTGCAGGTGCAGGCCTGGTATGCGCCGTAATATGCGCCGTGCTGCTGATGAAAAACACCAAGACCGGCCTCATACCGAGCGAGGACACGGGAACGCTGTTCGTATCGGTAAATACTGCACCCGGCAGCAATACGCAGTTCACCAACGGCATAATCGACAATATCGAGACCATCATACGCACCTACCCCGAAATCAAGGCATACTCGCGCGTGGTCGGACACAGCATGACAGGCGGCAGCGGTTCGTCGAGCGGCATGTTGATTCTCCAGCTCAAGGACTGGAACGATCGCAAGGGCGACGAACATTCGTCGACGGCCATCATGGAGCGCCTGAACAGGGACATGCGCAACGTCAAGGACGCCGAGGTCTTTGTCATGGCACCGAGCATGATCGACGGTTACGGCACGGGCAACGCCGTCGAACTCTACCTCCAGGACCGCAAGGGAGGAGACATTCGCGACTTCTACGACATAACGCAGGAGTTCCTGGCGGCGCTGAACCAGCGGCCCGAGGTCATGTCGGCCTTCAGCTCGTTCAAGGTTGACTACGTACAATATGTCGTCGACGTAGACGCCGCCAAATGCAAACGCGCCGTGGTCTCGCCCACGGACGTCCTCGATGTCATATCGGGATATTACGGCGGCATATACGCATCGAACATCATACGCTTCTCGAAAGTATACCGCGTAATCGTACAGGCGGCGCCCGAATACCGCCTCGACCCGTCGTCGCTTGACAACATATATTTCCGCAACGGCGACGAGATGGCCCCGTGAGTCAGTTCGTCACACTGACAAAGACATACGGCCCCGAAAGCCTCAGCCGTTTCAACCTGTTCAACTCGATCTCGGCCAATATCACCATGGCCGACGGGTACAGTTCGGGCGATGTCATCAGGGCCATTGGCGAAGTGGCCGGACAGACACTGCCCGAAGGCTACGGCTATGAGTTCGGAAGTTCGTCGCGTGAAGAGAGTTCATCGGACAACACGGTCTACATACTCATCGTATGCGTGGTCTTCATCTACCTGCTGCTATGCTCGCTCTATGAAAGTTTCTTCGTTCCGTTCGCCGTGATACTGTCGGTGCCGTTCGGCATCTTCGGCTGCTTCGCCGCGGCCAACATCTTCGGCGTCGAGAACAACATCTATCTGCAGACCGGTATGATCATGATCATCGGACTGCTGGCCAAGACGGCCATACTCATAACCGAATATGCGGCACAGCGCCGTCATGCCGGCATGAGCATCGAGGAAGCGGCCTTCGACGCCGCCAAGGTCAGGCTGCGCCCGATCATGATGACCGTGCTGACGCTGGTATTCGGCATGCTGCCGCTCCTCTACGCAAGCGGTGCAAGTGCCAACGGCAACCGCACGCTCGGCGCAGGTGTCGTCGGCGGAATGATAATAGGTACGGGAGCGCTGCTCTTCTTCGTACCGCCGATGTTCATTGCTATGCAGCGGCTGCAGGAAAAATTCGGATTCATCATTGTAAGAAAGAAAAAGCAATAACCATGGACAAGACAATAATGCACGGAGCCATCAGCCGTATGACCGTGACGGTTGCGGTGCTCATGACACTCTCTGGCTGCGGCATATACGGCACATTCAAGTCGCCGCAATACAAAATCCCGGAGAACGCCTGCGGCGACATTGCGGCCGACAGCGTTTCGATGGGGGATGTCGACTGGAGGGAGCTTTTCAACGACGACAAGCTCACGGCCCTGATAGACACGGCCCTGGTCAACAACACCGACCTGCGCACGGCATGGCTCAAGGTCGGGGAGGCACAGGCTTCGCTCAAGGCATCGAGACTCGCCTACCTGCCTTCGGCCGATTTCTCGCCGGCAGCATCTTTCAACGGCAGCTGGGACGTACAACTGCCGGTCAGCGCGAGTTGGGAGATAGACCTCTTCGGCTCGCTGCGCAATGCCAAACGCGGCAAACTTGCGGCGCTGCTTCAAAGCGAAGCCTATGCCCGGGCCGTACGCTCGCAGCTGATCTCCACCGTTGCCTCGACATACTATTCACTGCTGGCGCTCGACGCCCAACGCGAGGTCTACGTCGCAACCGAGCAAAGCTGGCGCGATAATGTAGAGGTCACACGCAAACTCATGGAGGCCGGACGTTACAACGCTGCCTCGCTGTCGCAGACCGAAGCCAACTACTGCTCCATACGCAACAACCTTATCGACATCGAGCAGCAGATACGCCAGACCGAGAACCAGTTGTGCTCGCTTATCGGCTGTACGCCGCAAGCCATCGAACGCGGCAGGCTCTCCGACTGGAGCGCCCCGTCGAGCCTGTCGGCAGGAGTGCCGGTATCGGGACTCTCCAACCGGCCCGACGTCAAACAGGCCGAATATGCCTTTGCCGAGGCATTCTATGCAACCAACAAGGCACGGTCGGCATTCTACCCGTCACTGACCATTTCGGGCAGTTTCGACATACGCACCACGCTGTACGAAGCTATCGGGTCGCTGCTGCAACCCCTCTTCAAGCGCGGGACACTGCAGGCCGATCTCAGAATCGCCAAGGCTCAGCAACAGCAGGCCGAGGAGACGTTCAGGCAGACGGTGATAGATGCCGGCATCGAGGTCAACGACGCTTTCATCGCAGTCGAGAGCGCCCGCTTGAAACAGGAGAACTACGCCCGGCAGGTCGGGCACCTTCAGGACGCCGTGCGAAGCACGCAGCTGCTGATGAAGAACGGCTCGACGACCTACCTTGAGGTATTGATGGCACAGCAGACACTTCTCGAAGCGCAAATCGGCGAGATCGCCAACCGTTTTTCCGAGATTTCGGGTATAATAACCCTGTACCACGCTCTCGGCGGCGGTGCCGAATAGGCGGTGCGCCGCATACCATGCAAGGTCCGGTCACGTGATTCTCCGTGGCCGGGCTTTTTTGTTGCATGGTTACACACATATGTGTGGAAAAATTCCACACTTGTGTGTAGGCTTTCCACACCACAGTGCTCAATCTGCCGGCAGATATACGCTGTAAAACAGCCTGTTGTATCCATTACCGCACAACGGCACGCCTGTTGAGTGTAATTTCCCTGTTAAAATTCATCAAACAGGCCCATAACATGAAAGAAAATGGCAAAGAAACCTCAATTCTTCTCGGCAGAAAAATATCAGGCATAATCGCTATATCGATGATACTCCTGACATGTACCGTTTTACGGATACAGGCCAAGGATATGCCTGCACGTCCCGCAAGGGAGATCTCGGATACGGTAAGCCGCCCCGTCTCCGGCATAGTCGAAGATGAGAACGGCTCGCCGGTCATCGGAGCCCACGTCATCGTAAAAGGCGCACCGGTCGAAAGCGGCACATCGACCGATCTCGAAGGCAAGTTCACCATCACCGTACCGCCGAAGGGTGTCCTCGAGATCAGTTTCATAGGTTATCATACGCTCGAGCTGCCCGTACGCAGCAACCAGCAGAACATCGTCGCCGTCATGGAGGAGGAGACCGAACAGCTGGACAACGTGGTGGTCGTCGGTTACGGCACGCAAAAGAAATCCGACCTCACAGGCTCGATCACATCGGTCAAGGGCGACGACATCGAGGACATACCGGCCCGCTCGATAGCCGAGGCCCTGCAGGGCAAGGTAGCCGGAGTGACCGTCTCCAAAAACGACGGACGTCCCGGCAGTTCGTCGGACATTGTAATACGCGGCGTCGGCTCGATCAACGGACTCAACCCTCTGTTCGTCATCGACGGTGTCGCCCGTGACAACAACAGCAACTATAACCTCAAGGACATCGAGTCGATCGAAATAATCAAGGACGCCAGCGCCGCCGCCATCTACGGCTCGCGTGCAGCCGGCGGCGTTGTGCTGATCACGACCAAAAAGGGCAGCTACGACAGCAAGGCACGGTTCGAATTCACGAGCCACATCGGAATGCGCGAGATGGTCGGCCGCTACGACCTGCTCAACACGACCGACTATATCCGCGTAAGACAGGCCCTGGGCGAAAACTACGACATCTGGAAAGATCCGTCGTCGCTTCCCAACACTGACTGGGTAAGCGAACTCTTCCGCGTTGGTATCGAGCAGAGCTACAACCTGTCGGTAACGGGCGGAAGCAAGAAACTCCGCTACTATCTCTCGGGCGGTTATGAACGCGAGAACGGTATACAGATCGACAACTACTGGGAGCGCATCTCGGCGCGCCTCAACGTCGATTACAAGGTATGCAACTCGGTTACGATCGGAACGCGCATGTATCTGGCCCGCATAAAGGGCAGCCCATACACCGTATCATACCCGTGGAGGTCGCTCCCCTACATGAGCGTCTACAACGAAGACGGAACATATGCGTCGGTACCCTCCGGAGTGGAGTTCTCGGGCGCCAATCCCGTGGCCGAAATCTACAAGAACCACCAGATACAGTCGGACCTGCTCACCGAGGCCGATCTCTACGTCGACTGGAATATCGTCAAGGGTCTGACCCTCAACGTCACCGGTTCGGCACAGCTCGGCGGCGGCTACTATGACTATTATGCCGAGCCCAACGACCTGGGACGCTCCCCGACGCTCGACAGCTACACCAAGTCGCTCAACTACGACGAGTCATACACGCTGACGGCAACACTGACCTACGCCCGCGTATTTGCCGAAAAACACGACTTCAAGGCGATGGTCGGATACGAGGTCAAGCGTGCCATGTTCGCCGATCTGAGCGCCACGGCAACCGATTTCCCGGTAGACAATCCCAACTCGTTCAACCTCTCGACCAACGTCAACAAGCTGGCGTCCGGCGCCCTGAGCGAGGACCGCTTCCTGTCGCAGTTCGCCCGCATCAACTACTCGTATGACGGACGCTACCTGCTCACGATGAACGTACGACGTGACGGATCGCCCAAGTTCGGACCGAAGAACCGCTGGGGTATCTTCCCGTCGGTATCGGTCGGCTGGAACATCACCAATGAGCCCTTCTTCAAGAGACTCGACCAGAACTGGATATCGATGATCAAGCCCCGTTTCAGCTGGGGTATCCTCGGAAACGACCAGGCACTCAACAACTTCGCATACCAGATGGCGTTCCAGAATGTCACCAGCCACTCGTTCGACGGTCAGACGGTCGTCGGCGGATACAACAATATCAAGGTCGTCAACGAAAACATCAAGTGGGAGTCCATCTACACGACCGATGTCGGACTCGACCTCGAATTCTTCAACCACAGGCTGCTCATGTCGTTCGACTACTATGAACGAATCACCCGCAACATGATCTATGCCATATCGGTCCCCAACTCGTCGGGTATCACCCAGATGCCGTCGCTCTCGACGATGAGCACCATGCCGGTGAACATCGGCCGCATCGACAACAAGGGTTGGGAGCTGTCGGTAACATACCGCAACCGCGTCGGCTACTTCGACTATTCGATCAGCGCCAACGTCTCGCAGAACCGCAACAAGGTTGTCGACCTGGGTCTGCCAACCGCCTATATCTATGGCGGTGCTGCGTGGCCAAACCAGGGCCTGAGCCCCTGCAAAACGGTCAACGGCTACCCGATAAGCATGCTGTACGGCCTTAAGACCGACGGAATCATCACCTCGCAGGCCGAAATCGACGCCCTCAACAAAAAGGCACAGGAGAACGGCTACGACTACTACCACCAGCGCCTTACGGGTGTAGGCGACCTCAAGTACGTCGACCTCAACGGCGACGGCACGATCAACGACGAGGACTGCACGTTCATCGGAAATCCGTGGCCGAAGGTACAGTACGGTTTCAACATCGCACTCGGCTACCGCGGCATAGACCTTACGCTCGACTTCGCAGGAGTTGCCGGCAACGACGTGATGAACCTTGCCAAGTCGTTCACCCAGGCAGTGCAGCAGGACTACCAGACCACGGCCGAAGTCTTCAGAGCCTCATACTTCATGGGCAACGGCCTGACCGACCGGCCGCGCATCATGGCCATCGACACGGCCAACGGCAATGTTCCTGTCAACGACCCGAACCTCAACTACAAGAGATACTCCGACTACTTCATCGAGGACGGATCGTATCTGAAACTCAAGACCGTGACGTTGGGATACACATTCCCGCGCAAGTTGACCAGAAAGATAGGCATACGCAAATTGCGTGTCTACGTATCGGGCAGCAACCTGCTTACGTTCACCAAGTTCACGGGTCTCGACCCGGAATTTGCAGCCTCGTCGAAAACGGCTGCCGGAGTCTACTACTTCTCCACATACCCGCAGACGAAACTGGTTTCGTTCGGTCTTGACATCAACTTTTAACGGCACAGAATCATGAAGAAGATAATCAGATATTTCAAAGTTTCGATATTGTCGGCATTCTGCCTGACACAGAGCGTCGCCTGTACGGATTTTCTCGATCTGTACGACCCCGACGCACTGTCACCCGAGAATTTTCCCACGAAGATAGAACACATCGACCTGCTGGTCAACTCGGTATACGGGGCACAGCACCACTGGTATTTCCTCGGCAACTACTGGGCAGGATACGTAATGTACTGCCTCGACCACACCATCGACCTGCAATGGCACCAGGATCAGGGTTGGGTCGACATTCTTGCAGGCGAGGTCAAGGCCGGCAATACCAAGGTGACCGACCCGTGGACAGGTCTGAGCATGGGCGTCTACTACGCAAACACCGCACTTGAGGAGATAGCCAAATACCGCGAGAGCGCACCTTCGTCCGAGAAGGAACAGCTCGACAACTTCGAGGGCGAATGCCTCTTCTTCCGGGCATACTACTGGTGGCACATGCTGTCGCTCTATGGCGAGCCCGACATGGACGGAGTCGGCATTCCGCTCCAGCGCAGCGTTCCCAAGACTCTCGAGGACAACTATATCGGACGCGAGAAGACGGGCGACTGTTACCAGGCCATCATCGACGACCTGAAAGATGCAGTCGAGCTGCTCACCCAGACCGACAACCACCGCGTCAACATCTGGTCTGCAAAGGCGTTCCTGGCCAAGGCATGCTTCTTCGCCGGACAGGAGGACAACACAAAGGGCTACCTCGAGGACGCGAAGAAATATCTCGAGGACTGCATATTCAACAGCGGCAAGAAGCTCGAGACATTCGACCGCTACAGCATGATGTTCAACGGGTACGACGAGTACGAATTCAACAGCGAGTCGTTCTATGAGACCAGCAACAAGGCCGACCCGACAAACGGCAACGCCTACGGAGCCGTAAATGCAGGCTCGACACTCTCGCTCTACTACCCTCCGTTCTGCATCGCGCCCGACAGCACCCGTACGGCGATGTCCTACGGCAACCAGTACATGCATGACCGCAACCTCGCCCGCTTCGGCTACCACGATCCGGCCCCGCTCTCCGACGGCGTTCTCTGCTCGCGGCAGCGTACCGACGGCTCGACCGAATACTACCTCTCCGAGGAGTACATGGCCCAGCAGCAGGCGCACCGCGACAACATGTTCAATGAAAAGGACGGCCCCGACCCGCGTCTGTTCGTATGCGCATTGCAGCCCTTTGTCGACGAGGTACAGATGACCATCGACGGTGTGAACGCATACCGCAAGGTAGCCCAGGTCGAGTTCGGCAAATGGTGGGAGATGAGCGCCGAGACAGGCAATGACCCCCAGACGTTCTACGGCTGGCCGGTACGCAAATACAACTACCTCGACGGTCACCTGGCCGAGTCCACGCGCAACGTCGCCGGATACAACATCTATTTCATACGTCTGCCGGACATCTATCTCATGTATGCCGAACTGCTGAAGGACTCCGATCCCACGACAGCACTCGAATATGTCAACAAGGTACACCGCCGCGCCTACAACCGCGATCCGGACTCGCCGTCGGATATCGACTACGCAAGCCTTACGGACCGCACGAAGGCCGATGCCGACGACCATCTTGCCAACAACCCGCTGCTGTATGAGCGCTGGGCCGAAATGTTCGGCGAGATGCGCTGGTGGGAAGACGTGCGCCGTCTGCGCCTCGGCAAGCAGGAAGCCGAATACTACAAGACCGTATCGGGCCCCGGAGCCGCAAAGACCAACATCGTATGGAAGGAGACCAACTATGCCATGCCCATACCGACTTCGGAGTTCGAGTCGAACCCCAATCCCGACATGGTACAGACACCAGGATATTGACAACTGCTGATTTCTGAATTTTTCGAGGCCGGAGCGCAACCCTTACAAGGTGTTGCGCTCCGGATTTTATGTATGGAACAATCCCGAACGGCACGTTGCCGGACGCAATGATGGAGACGGCGATTTCCTTTTCTCGACCAAAGAGATTATCTTTGTGTCAGCAAATAATGCCCGCATGGAGAAACAGTCGTCGCACGTCAAAGCCAAAATAGCCGCCGGATATGTCCTGCTGGTTGCCGTCTGCATAGCGGCAATAGCCTACATATTTTCCGAGGTGCTCAACATCACCCGCTCCAACGACGACCGACGCATGCTGCACTACCGACGCAGCATCGTCAACCAGACGCTTTACCACCTCTATCAGGCCGAGGGCTACGGTCAGATGATGATCGCCGGATACAAATCCTACGAGGCCCGCTACACGAGCGAAATGGGCGTGGTGCACAGCCTCATAGATTCGCTGCGGCGCATAACCGAGCAGCGCGACTCGATGCAGACCATGCGTCTGGACAGCATATCCACGCTCGTGTGGATCAAGCAGCGCAGCACGATGAGGCTCAAGAACACACTGCGCGAAGGGCATACGGCAGGTCTGCTGTCGAAAAACATCGAACAGCTCATCACCCGCGACAGCATGTTGCTGGACAGCCTTATACGTCCCCAGAAGGTCTACAGGCAGGACAGCGTGATCGTCCCGCGCGAGAAACGCAGTTTCCTGCGCCGCGTAGCCGACATCTTCAACCCTCCGAAAGAGGAGACCGAGATAAGGGTCTCGACCAGCATCTCCGTAGACTCGCTCTCGGTGATGATGGCCGACACGATAATCCGCGTGCTGCGTACACTCGAAAACCGCGTCACCGATGAACGGTTGTCGATATACGAGACCGCATGGAACGAAGGTCTTAAGCTCCAGCAGAACAACCAGCTTGTAAACAGACAGATATACAGGCTCATAACACGCTTCGAGGAGGACGAGACGGCATATGCGCTCGCCCGCTACGAGGAGCGTGCTATCCTGCGCAGACGCTCGTCAACGATACTCGGCGTCATAGCCGGTACGGCCATAGTGCTGATGCTCATGTTCGTCTCGATATTGTGGCGGGACATCGGCCGCAGCAACCGTTACAAGCGTCGTCTCGAGGAGGCCAACCGCAAGAATGAGACGCTTATTGCTGCGCGCGAGAAGATGATGCTCACCATAACGCACGACTTCAAGGCACCGTTGGGGTCGATAATAGGCTACATCGACCTGCTTTCGCGCCTCACCACCAAGAAGCGCGAGGAGATATACCTCAACAACATGCGCGAATCGTCAGCACACCTGCTGGCACTGGTGAACGACCTGCTCGTCTACTACAAGCTCGACAACCACAAGGCCGAAGTCAACGCCGTGACCTTCTGCCCGGCCAGACTCTTCGACACCGTGTGCCGCGAATTCAGGCTCACGGCCGAGGCAAAAGGACTTACGATAACCGCCGAGACGACCGAGGCCGCCTCAAAACTCTATACCGGAGACCCGTTCCGCATAAGGCAGATAGCCGACAATCTGGTCTCCAATGCCGTGAAATTCACCGACAAGGGAGGCATAACGCTCAAGGCTGACGTTGCCGACGGCACGCTCGTCTTCAGCGTCAGGGATACCGGCCGCGGAATGACCGATGAGGAGAAACGGCGAGTTTTCGGCGAGTTCGTACGTCTCGGATCGGCGCGCGGGGCCGAAGGATTCGGACTCGGGCTGTCGATTGTCGACCGTATCGTCGAACTGCTCGGCGGCAGCATCTCGGTCGAGAGCCGCAAGGGCGAAGGCAGCGAGTTCCGTGTCTCCATACCCGTAAAGGAGGCCGGAGAAGACGACGAAAGCGCCGCCGGAACCGCCGACGAAACCCCGGAACTGAAACTCAAGTGCCTGATTGTCGACGACGACACCATACAGCTCGAACTTACACGAGCCATGTGCGAGCGTTTCGGCCTGGAGGCGGAGTGCTGCCAGTACCCGGAATATGCGGTGCGCCTTGCCGCTGAAGGGAACTTCGACCTGCTCATGACAGATATACAGATGCCCGAAATGGACGGTTTCCGGCTTCTCGAACTTGTCAGGGAGCAGGAGAACGGCCGCAATATCACGGCGATTGCCCTATCGGCACGCTCGGACGACCGGGAGGAGTACCTTAAACGCGGATTTGCAGCCGTACTGCGCAAACCGTTCACCTCGTCGGAACTCGCAGAAGTGTTGCGCAGCGTGAAGATCGCCGCAGCCACACCGGACAAAACCGAGACACCGGCCAGCGGACTTTCGGCCCTGACATCGTTCGCCACGGACGATCCCGAAGCTGCCGAAGCCATACTGCGCTCGTTCGTGGAACAGAACCGCCTTCATGTGTCGAAACTGTCGAAAGCTGCGGCCGACGGCGACATCGACACGATTGCCGCACTGGCCCACAAGATGCTGCCGATCTTCACCATGATAGGCTGCAACGAGATGGAAGAGACGCTGAAACGGCTCGAACGCCGTGAAACGGCCGACCCCGAAATATTGAGACGGGAAGTGTCCGATTTGGTCGAAAAGGTCGAAAGCATAATCGCAAATGCCGAAAAAGAGATATCTTTGTCGGGAAAGGAGAGTAAAGATGCACCGGATTCTGATCGTTGACGACGACATAACATTTGCGCTCATGCTCAAGACATGGCTTGCAAAGCACGGTTTCGAGGTCGAGACCGCCAGCAGCGTCGCTGCCGGCCGCAAGTTGATCGAGGAGAAGCGTTTCTCGCTGCTGCTCACCGACATGCGCATGCCCGACCAGGACGGCATATACCTGCTGCAGTGGCTCGGGGAACGCAACGAACCGATACCGGCCATCGTGATGACAAGCTATGCCGATATCAGCAATGCCGTCATCAGCATGAAACTGGGAGCCAGCGACTACATCGCCAAACCGGTAAATACCGACGAACTGCTCAAGAAGATCAACGAGACGATCGAACTCACGCAAAAGACGAGATCCCGGAAGGAATCGGATACAAAGGCAGAGAGGACCAATGCTGAACGTTCGGCGGCAGAGGCCTACATCGAGGGACACTGCGACGCCGCAAGCCGGCTCTATGAACATGTCAGGCTCGTTGCGCCGACCAACATGTCGGTTCTCATAAGCGGTGAGAGCGGCACGGGCAAGGAACATATCGCACGGCTCATACACGACCGCAGCCGCCGCAGCGGCAAGCCGTTCGTAGCCATGGACTGCGGGACAATACCCCGCGAGCTGGCTGCATCTGAATTTTTCGGGCACGTGAAGGGTTCGTTCACGGGGGCGGTATCCGACAAGGTGGGCGCATTCGAAGCCGCCGACGGCGGGACCCTGTTCCTCGACGAGGTCGGCAACCTCAACTACGAGACCCAGGTACAGTTGCTGCGCGCCCTGCAGGAGCGGCGCATACGCCGCGTCGGCGGCAGCCGCGAAATCCCGATAGACATACGTCTGGTAGTCGCCACAAACGAGAATCTCGAATCGGCCATCGGACGCGGGGCGTTCCGTGCCGACCTCTACCACCGCATCAACGAATTTTCACTGCGTGTGCCGCCGTTGCGCGACCAGCACGAGGACATAATGCTCTATGCCGACTTTTTCCTTGACCAGGCCAACCGCGAACTCGGCAAACAGGTGACTGGCTTCGACCGCACGGTGGCTGCCGCACTGACGGCCTACGACTGGCCGGGCAACCTGCGCCAGCTGAAGAATACGGTCATGTGCGCCACGCTGCTGGCCACCGACGAGTACATAACGCTGCATGAACTGCCCGCCGAGATCAGGGACAATGGCAACGGTGCAGGCAATACCCTGCTCCGCAACCCCGACGAGGAGGAGACACGCATACGCCGGGCTCTTGCCGCCGCCAACGGCAACAAGTCGATGGCCGCCAAGATGCTGGGCATAGACCGCAAGACCCTCTACAACAAGCTGCACGCATACGGCATAGAATAAAAACAGCCGCCATTTTTCGAAAGATGGCGGTTGCATCATATTGCGCAACTCCTGTTATTCGGACAGCCAGTCGGCCAGATAGTTCAGTTCGCAGAGATTGCCCTCGTTGTGGCTCGAACGTATCGAAACCATCTTCTCACATATTTCGAGATCTTTCATCGCACCGAGCATGGTCAGCATATGCTTGCCGGCCGACGGAGCCCATGAACCGTTCTCTATAACAGCTACACGGCGATTGCGGAAACTCTTGTCGCGGAGATGCAGGAGGAAATGCTCCATAGGGGGGAATACCCCGGCATCATAGGACGACGACGCCACGACAAGCGCCGAATAGCGGAAGGCATTGCCCACAGCCTCGGCCATATCCTCGCGGGCGAGATCACATACGCGGACTGCCACACCGCGGCACTCCAACATCGACGCCAGTTCACGCGCCGCACGCATCGTATTGCCGTATATCGACGAAACGGCGATGAACACACCCTTCTCTTCGGGTTCGTAACGGCTCCACGCGTCGTATTTCCCGACATAATACCCGAGATTCTCCTTGAGGACGGGGCCATGCAACGGCAGTATCATGTCGACATCGAGCGCCGCAACCTTCTTGAGCAGGGACTGCACCTGCGCTCCGTACTTGCCTACGATATTGAAATAGTAACGACGCGCTTCATCGGTCCAATCCTCGTCGGTATCGAGTGCACCGAATTTTCCGAATGCATCGGCACTGAAAAGGACACGTTCGCTCTGCTCGTATGCCACCATCACCTCGGGCCAGTGCACCATCGGGGCCATCAGGAACTGCAGCGTATGTTTTCCGAGTGACAGTGTCGAGCCCTCCTTCACGGTTTCGGCACGATCCGAAAGGTCGATACCGAAGAACTGCGAGATCATGGTAAAGGTCTTGAGATTGCCGACAATCTTCATCTCGGGATAGCGTTCCGCCATGGCGGCGATGCCGGCAGCATGGTCCGGCTCCATGTGCGAAACCACCAGATAGTCGGGCGTACGGCTGTCAAGAGCAGCTTCAAGACGCGGGAACCACTCGTCGAGCATGCGTCCGTCCACCGTATCCATTACGGCAACTTTCTCGTCGAGAATGACATAAGAATTATACGACACCCCGTTCGGCACGACATACTGGCTCTCGAACAGGTCGATTTTCCGGTCGTCCACACCGGCGTAGACGATCGAATCGGTTATAAAGTTTTTCCCCATAGCTGTCGATTTTAATCAAAAAACTGCGCAAATATAGTGAAACTCGCCCGATTTCGGATGGATTTAAGAAGAATAATGTAAACTATTGGGTTTTCAGGGATTTATGTAGCATTATTCTACATTCGTAAAAGTGTGCTTTGAAGCCGTTTTTTGAATAGTTAAGCAGAAAAATTGCTACCTATCCGTTGCCCATTCCTGTTGCATGGAATTGTTTGAAAATCCTTCCTGTTCCGACCGTAAAGAACGCAGTTTCATCATTTTGGCTTAACGAAGGTACTTATTTTTTTTGAAATATGAAAAATATAGGTTCTGTAAGTCAATGATGATAGCTTTGTCGATGTCTGACGATATTTAACATGCCGATGATCAACTCTGTCTCCATTAATTTTGCAAACAATGGAACAGGTTATGAA
>CDYM01026905.1_pt1 | contig 24899 bp, 17 predicted proteins | sample 554981 | NCBI WGS metagenome assembly CDYM01 (sample SAMEA3182081, study PRJEB8094) | gut metagenome | biome: human; feature: gut; material: Stool; isolation source: human stools | place: Canada | collected 2012-12-04 | reverse complement strand
AGCGCTGTTTCCTGAGAATAAAATGCCGTTGAGGTCAGAAGTCAGTCTGGCCGAAAACCTTTTGGGGGCGTAAAGTATTGCGCCTGTCAGTTTATGTTTATAGAGCCAGATGAAACAAGTGTTAGGATTTACTCCGCGAGTTAAGTACCCTAAAATAGTTCCGACGGGAATTTCACTGCGTACCGACGAATCCAATTTAACGATTCGGTGTGTAAAGATTTCGGAAAATCGAATGTCTTTAAACCGTTCGATAGCGACTCTTTCTCCATTTTCTGTCAGGAGCCAAATACCTTCCCAACTGTCGATTGGAGCTGTATCGAAATAATGTTTGGCACTTTCTTCGGTATAATTTTCAAGAATGAAACTACGATAAGGAGGCTTACTTTCATAACGCCCTTCTTCATCTTTTATCGATGAAGAACAGAGTATACCGATGCATAGTAAAACTATGAGTTTGATTCTCATTAGAATTTATAGTTGAATCCGAAACTTAGTAATTCTTTCAGTTGGAAATGTCCGAAGTCTTTGTTCAGCGCGCGAGCATCGTCATATCGCAGATGAACAAATAAACGAGTAGAGAAGAAACGGTTGAGGATAAAGTCGAATGTATTTTCCATATCCCCTTGTACATGATCATAGTTGGTGAAATAAAACAGTCTGCAACTCCAAACCATGTTATGATAGAACTCCCATTTGATGCGCCCTTCGAAGGAGGAACCGTATTGACTCATGCTTTTCCCCGATTTGATTCCGAAGCTGGCCGCATCCATGTCGTCGTTAACGATGAATTGCAAGTTGTAGGAAAGTGGGGAGAGCGATATCGATGTCTCGAAACGTTTTTTATCGTTTTTATATTGATAAGACATACCTAAACCCAAATTCAACTCGGCAGGAGATAGAAATGCAGCCACCTTGTTGTTGGAATTAGCGGCATAACTGGTGAAAAATTGTGTCTTGAAATTCATGGTAGCAGTGTAGTACCATTTGTTGTAGGCTTTAAGACCGAATTTCGAGTTTATCTGGAATAAATCTTCACTGATTTTTACAGAATGCAATGTGTCTTCCGGGGCACTGTTAATGTTCAATCTCCATTGTACTAAATTCTCGAATAAGATACGTTGCTCTTTGGGATCGTTATATTTGATAGAGAATTGTTGATCGCTTAGCAGATTGACATTGCTCGTCCCTCCTTGATACCAATTCTCCGAAACATAGACTTGGGAAAATTGTATGGACGATTGGAAATTGATTATCCATCGTTTTAGTTTGATTTTTTCTTTTCCCACGTCATTTTTTATAATTAGCGGCTTTTCTTTGATAGAGAGAATATGTTTGGCCGGATCGTTTTCGATCACGTATTGTTTAGGCACTTCCGGTAGATTGTCTGTATTGTAATGTATAAGTTTAGGGTAATTGACGATTACATAGTTCTGTGCTAGATTTCGGGTCTTTTCGGCTTGAATCTCGTCTTGTAACCATTTATCGTCCACCGAAAGAGACTTTGGTTTGAATGGGCATTTTTCGGCCGAGGGTAAATGTTGAAAAGGAGTAGACATCTGTTTTTCGAACACGATAGGTAAGAAAAGTGGGTTGACAGGTATTTCGCCCGACCCTTGCATAGCTCTTATGCTGTCGGCATATTCGAGCATACGCAACATTTTGATAACCGGTAAAATCTGTTCGGTTGAGTCTGTTTCCAATAATGAAAGTAAATTCTTGTCGGCCTCTTGCTGGCGAGCGATCGAGTCGGTATCGGTAACCTGTATGGTTATAGAATCTGATGGCATGGCCATTGTTATACTGTCAGATACGATTTCGTTCGTTATACTATCGTTCTGTTCTATGGCAGTCGTTGCGAATACTCCGGTTACAGAAAGAATACTTATGAGAATAGCTGTAATTCGTGAGTTCATAAGAGTATATGTTTGTATTTTTTAAGATAGTGCAACAAGTAGAGAGTAGAAATAGGTTTATTCGATTATGGCAAGGCGTAGCCTATTTTCGCATCTGTTTGCAAAGATAGTGCCAATGAGGACAAAAGCAAGCTTGCTTGACTTTGCCGAATGCAGCCTATTTTCGCATCTGTTTGCAAAGATAATGATTATTTGATACAAATTGTTTACCGATAGTCTTTCTTTTGGGTAAAAATTGTAAAGTGTTTCTATCTGTTATGGGCTTTTCTCTTCATAGCAAATGAAAAGTGATAATTCTGTTGAATGTTGCGATAGATTGTGGATTATTTTTCCTAATTTTGCGACTTGTAAATGTAACACATAAACCATATTTTATCGTGGAGACTAAGTATATATTCGTTACGGGGGGGGTAACCTCGTCGTTGGGTAAAGGTATTATTTCGGCTTCGTTGGCTCGATTGCTTTTGGCAAGAGGTTATAGAGTAACTATCCAAAAGTTCGATCCTTACATCAATATAGATCCCGGAACATTGAACCCTTATGAACATGGAGAATGTTATGTGACGGTCGATGGACACGAAGCCGACCTTGACTTGGGTCACTACGAGCGATTCACCAATACTCCTACGACTCGCGCCAATAATATTACAACAGGGCGTATTTATCAAAATGTAATAGATAAAGAACGACGGGGCGATTATTTGGGAAAGACGGTGCAGATTATTCCGCATGTTACAGATGAGATTAAACGTAACATTAAACTTTTAGGATCGAAGAACCAGTTCGATTTCGTAATCACGGAGATCGGGGGAACGGTCGGAGATATCGAATCTTTGCCCTATCTCGAAAGCGTACGTCAGTTGCGTTGGGAAATGGGGAAAAATTGTGTATGTATTCATTTGACCTATGTACCTTATATTGCTGCCGCTAAGGAATTGAAAACCAAACCGACCCAACATTCGGTAAAACAATTGCAGGAGGTAGGTATCCAACCCGATATATTGGTATTGCGTACCGAGTACGAGTTATCTCTTGCTTTACGTAAGAAGGTGGCATTGTTTTGCAATGTAGATCCTGCGGCAGTGATTCAGTCGATAGATGTTCCGTCTATATACGAAGTCCCTTTGAAAATGCATCAACAGCATTTAGATGAAATCGTATTGACGAAAACCGGTTTACCCATAAACGGAGAACCTCATTTGGAGCCGTGGTTGAATTTCTTGCATCGTATGAAAAATGCGACTAAGACCGTACGTATCGGATTAGTCGGCAAATATGTAGAACTTCCCGATGCCTATAAATCTATCAATGAATCGTTGTTTCAGGCAGCTACCTATAACGATCGCAAACTCGATTTGCAATATATTCATTCCGAGAAATTAAATAGCGGAAATGTGGACGCTATGCTTTCTTCTTTAGATGGCGTGTTGATCGCTCCGGGATTTGGGCAGAGAGGTATCGAAGGAAAATTCATCGCTTTGAAATATGCTCGTGAACACGATATTCCGACATTTGGCGTATGTTTGGGCATGCAATGCATGGTGATCGAGTATGCCCGTGATGTGTTGGGATATACCGATGCGAACTCTACCGAAATGGACGTGACGACCAAGCATAATGTAATAGACTTGATGGAGGAGCAGAAGAGCATAACCAATATGGGTGGGACGATGCGTTTAGGCGCTTATGACTGTATATTGGCCGAAGACTCTATTGCTGCTAAGGCTTATGGAACGACCCATATTCGCGAACGGCATCGCCATCGTTTCGAATTTAACAATGAGTATCGTAAAGCTTTTGAAGATGCCGGAATGCGTTGCGTGGGCGAGAATCCCGAAACTCATTTGGTCGAAGTTGTCGAGGTTCCGTCTTTGCGTTGGTATGTGGGAGTACAATATCACCCCGAGTACAATAGTACGGTTCTTAATCCGAATCCCCTTTTCGTTGACTTTATTAAAGCAGCGATTTCAAAAAAATAATTTAGTAATCTCAAAATTGAAGAATGGATAAAAACACGATTTTAGGTCTTGTATTGATGGTCGTAGTTGTGCTGCTTTTCTCTTGGTGGATGCAGCCTACACCCGAACAATTGGAGGCACAGCGTCGGTATAACGATTCGATTGCCGCTGTGGAAGCGGAACGTATGGCCGAGGCCGCTTTGGCAGAAACACCCGTTTCGACCGATACCGTTTCGGGAGAAGTTGCCGATTCATTAAAAAATGCAGGTTTGATAGCGCGTTTCGGCGAGTTCGCTCCTTGTGCCGAAGGTTCGGAAGAATTTACTACTTTGTCCAATAATAAGGTGACATTGAAGTTTTCTAATAAAGGAGGTCGTCTTTATGAGGCTGTTTTGAATGATTACATGGCCTATGATTCCACGAATGTGACTCTGTTTACCGGAGACGAAAACGACTATGGATTCATTATTCGTACGAATGCGCGCGTAATCGATACACGCGATTTATATTTTACTCCCGAAATCGATGGTAATGCTGTAAATATGACATTACAGCTTGCCAATGGAAGTCAGATGGGTATTCGATATTCTTTGCCGGAAGACAGCTATATGTTGAAAATGGATATCTGGCAGAAAGATATGGACCGGGTAATTCCGTCGAGCGCTGTTTATTGGGATTTTATTTGGGACCAGAAAATGCGCCGTCAAGAACAAGGACGTATGTTTGAGGAGAGAAATAGTGCCTTGTATTATAAATTTGCAGGAGACGATGTAGAGCATTTGAGCGAGTCGGGTAACGATGAAGAGAAAGCGACTACGAGCCTCAAATGGATTGGGTTTAAAAACCAGTTTTTCTCTACTGCTTTTATTGCCGATGGAAAATTTAACGACGGAATTTTTACCTCTCGGTCTTTGGAAGAAGATAGATATTTGAAACAGTTTCATGCCGAGAGTACGATAGATTATGATTCGAAAGAGCCGCAGGTTGCCGGATTCAATATTTTTCTCGGACCGAATTCTTATCCATTATTGTCCTCTTATGACGATGATCTTTCGGGAGACCAGACACTCGATTTGGATAAGCTCGTTCCACTGGGATATAAGTTTTTCCGTTGGATAAATACGCTCATCGTTATACCGGTATTCACCTTCTTGGGTAAATTTTTCAGCAATTATGGCGTTATCATTTTGTTGTTGACGATATTTATAAAGCTCGTTTTATTCCCCTTCACGTATAAATCTTATAAGTCGCAGGCTCGTATGCGGGTTTTAGCCCCTCAAATTAAGGAGATTAATGATAAGTATCCGGGGCAGGATAAAGCGATGGAGCGTCAGCGTTTGACAATGGATCTGTACAGCAAGGCGGGAGTGAATCCTATGGGCGGGTGTTTGCCGTTACTTTTACAAATGCCTATTCTTATTGCGATGTTCACCTTCTTCCCGTCTTCTATCGAGCTTCGGGGTGAATCGTTCTTGTGGGCGAAAGATTTGTCGACCTATGATGCTATCGTGAGTTGGGATACTTATATACCGTTGATAACGCCCTATTTTGGTAATCACATCAGCCTTTTCTGTTTGTTGATGACTATTACCAACTTGATATACACCAAAATCAATATGCAGAATACCGCCGGACAACAACAGATGCCGGGTATGAAGTTCATGATGTATCTGATGCCCGTCATGTTCTTGGTATTCTTCAATAATTATTCGGCCGGGTTGAGTTATTATTATTTCTTGTCGTTGTTGATTACGATTATTCAAACCTATGTATTCCGTAAATGTATCAACGAGGAGAAAGTTCTTGCCGAGTTGAAAGAGAATCAAAAGAAACCTCGCAAGAAGAGCGGTTTCATGGCTCGGTTGGAAGAAGCGCAACGCCAGCAGCAGGCTGCGTTGAGAGAACAACAGAAGCAACGAAACAAACAACAGCGTCGTCGATAAATAACGAAGGGGAGCATTGCTCCCCTTCGTTATTTATGATAGTTTCGGATTTTTCCCGTTTTATTTTATGGGAAAGAATACCGGAAACATACTCCTTTTATATACGATCGGCAAGTGACAACTTCGTTCTCCATCGTTCTTTTTAGTAGTGGCGCAGGTAGTTTATGCGGCAATCAGTGCAGATGATTTTGTAGAAACTGTCTTAGTACCGAAGCATGATTGTGGGTGGCATCTTTTGAGGCATACAATAATGTTATTCGATCGTGGCTCTTTATTCTTTCGACGAAATCTTTTACAGAGGCGGAGTTTTCCAACTCTTTTGAATATAGCGATACGAATCCCTCCCAATGCTCTTGCGGATTCTCATGGAACCATCGGCGTAATGCGGGAGAAGGAGCAATGTTCTTCTCCCAGATATCATATTTCAGAGCCTCTTTTTTCGTGCCTCTGGGCCATAGGCGATCTATTAATATGCGATAACCGTCCGATACTTTTGGGGGATCGTATACCCGTTTTATATTGATTTGCATGGTTCTCTATTTCCTTAATTCTTTTTCCATTTCAATAGCTCGTGGAAAGACTATATTGTTTTCGAGGTGAATATGTTGGTGTAGGGCTTTTTCAAAAGATTTCAATCTGTCGAGAGCCAATCGGTAACTGTTGCAAGCATCTTTGGGGACTGTGTAGTTTTGGGTTAATCGGTTGATATGCTGGAATCGTTCTCCCTCAGCCTCGTGTTCCGACAACATTACCGAGATGGGAGCTTCGATCGAACCGCAATGGAAATCGGGTAAATGTTTGTGCTCTTCTCTGGCCTTAAACATTTCGTAGATATAAGGGAATAAAACTAATTCTTCTTTGTCGAGATGGCTGTAAAGGCTTTCGAGCGAGTCGTGAAAGAGAGTACGTATTTTGTATAGTTCCGGGTGGCGGTCTCCGTGGACATTACAAACTTTGTCCAAGAGATGTAATAATTCTGGTCCGTGCGAGCGAATGTTGCGGTGGTGGATTTTGAGAATATAGTCTATGAGCAAATCGATAGGCCAATTGGTAAAATCGATGTTTCCGTGAGCAGACGATGGAGTGTTTTCGAGTTCTTTTTGGACTTGGTCGAGTTCTACATTTGCATTTTTACAGGCTTCGAGCAACGGTGTGGAACCGTGGCAACAGTAGTCGATACCGTATTTTTCAAATACATTCGCCGCTCCGTATTTGTCGGTGACAATTTGGCCGACAGTCAGGGTTTCGTAGGATTTCATATTCCGATATATTTTTATTTCCCGGAAATTTCCGGTATTGTCAATACAATTTATCGAAGAAAAAGTTTCGAGGTTTATGGTTATTTATTCTATACGTTCGGGTATAAGAAAAGAGATTATCCCACTCGTTGGGATAATCTCTTTTCTATATGGTAATCTATTTGCCGGTTAGTTATTTTCGGGGCGTAATTTTCGAACGGTCACACCGGCTTGCCACATCTCGCTTTCTCGCAACTCTTTCAACTCTTTGTTCAGTCTATCGCGATATCCCTCTTTACTGTTCGTGTCGATAGAGCGTTGAGCTTCGTTCCCTTTGGCTACCTCTTCATACAGTTCTTCGAATACGGGTTTGGTAGCATCACGAAACTTTTTCCACCAGTCGAGAGCTCCTCGCTGGGCTGTTGTCGAGCAGTTGGCATACATCCAATCCATACCGTTTTCGGCGACAAGAGGCATCAGTGATTGGGTAAGCTCTTCGACCGTTTCGTTGAATGCTTCCGAAGGGCTGTGTCCGTGTGCGCGCAGTGTGTCGTATTGTGCGGCGAAAATACCTTGAATGGCTCCCATGAGAGTTCCCCGTTCTCCGGTAAGGTCGGAATAAACTTCGCGTTTGAAAGTAGTTTCAAAAAGGTATCCCGAACCGACTCCGATACCGAGAGCTATAACTTTCTCTTTGGCGTGCCCAGTCGCATCTTGGAAAATAGCATAGCTCGAATTGAGCCCCCGACCTTGCAAGAACATGCGCCGTAAACTGGTTCCCGAACCTTTGGGCGCAACCAGTACTACATCGACATCGGCAGGAGGAACGATACCCGTGCGCTCTTTGTAGGTGATGGCGAATCCATGAGAAAAATAAAGCGTTTTACCGGCGGTAAGATGTTTTTTCACTTTGGGCCATACCTCTATTTGAGCTGCGTCGGAAAGAAGGTATTCGATAATTGTTCCACGCTGGCAAGCCTCTTCGATTTCGAAAAGCGTTTCGCCGGGAACCCAGCCGTCGGCCACCGCTTTATCCCATGTCTTCGAGCCTTTTCTTTGCCCGACGATGACATTGAATCCGTTGTCCCGCAAGTTCATACTTTGTCCGGGACCTTGTACGCCGTATCCGATAACGGCGATGGTTTCGTCTTTGAGGATTTCTCTTGCCTTTTCCAATGGAAATTCTTCCCGGGTGACTACATTTTCGTCAACACCGCCAAAATTCATGATTGCCATTTTCTTTTTTGTTTAGAGGTTAATTAAATTGGTTTTATCTGTTTTCAAATATGATTCTTCCTTTGCAGTACACGGTTTGGTCGTCCCGTATTTCTAAGGTAAAATAATCCGGAGCTTCTTCCTCTTTCAGCAGTTGCAGGGTAGAACCGTATCGAGCTTCGTTGGCATAGCTTATCTCGAACCGTCGGATACGTTGTTTGTCATACCGTTCGAAAGGGAAAAGGTCGAGTTCGTGCTCGATGTATTTCACACTGTTGACATGTCGGTTCAAATCTATATCGTTATAAGTCACAGGATAGATTACTGCATTTTCGTCATGTACATCGCGTACTCTCGATTGCTTTTCGATGGGACATGCTTTGTCCGATATGTTCTCGGCGATATATTCGAATTGACTTATATCTACCGATGTGCGACTATCCAAATCGATAACGACCCAAATCGTGCGGGCATATCCGCAGGGAGAGCCGTCCTCTCCCAGTATGGCGAAGTTTCTCGATGAAAAATGCTTGTTATACCCTTCGATCCATGTTTGTAAAGTATAATGCTCGTTGATGAGCGGATAACGGTACATTTCGACGGTGAGCCGGGAGAGTACCCATACTTGCCGGTTTTTGATGAGCGTACTATATCCCACGCCCCACGATTCGGCATGTAACGTAGCCACTTCGAGTATTCGTTTGGCGAGCAGGGTGAGCGGCAACTCCTGTTGACCGTTTCCTTCGGCCGGCTCTACGGTATAAGTTTTGGAGTAGACCGGTTCTGTTTGTCGTTTGGATTGTTCTTCTTTTTCTTTCATAGTTGGTTTTGTCGGTATTGTTGTTCTTGTAGGAATATGCTTACGTGCTCGACGGTCGATTTGGTTATGGCGACACGTCCCGACCGGACGAATTGCATGACATCGTATCGACTCAGTTCTTCGAACAGAGATTGAGTTTCGTCGGGGTGTCCCGATTTCTCGATGACGGTATATGTGCGGTTCACTTCCAAAATGCGGGCATTGTGTTTGCGAATCAAATCTTCGATGCTCCTGTCGTCCAATAGTTTGTCGGTAGGAACCTTGTAAAGTGCGACCTCTTGAAAAATGATTTCGTCGTCGGTATAAAAGAAGGCGCGTAATACGTCTATTCGTTTTTCTATCTGCTTGACCAGTTTTTCCATCGTTTCGCGGTCGCTGTATGTCGTGATGGTAAATTTGTGTACACCTTCGATAGCCGAGCCCGATACCGACAGGCTCTCGATATTGAGCTGTCGGCGTGTAAAGATAATCGAAATCTGATTCAGTAATCCTACTTGGTTTTCAGAATAAACGGTTACGGTATATAATGTCTGTTGAGTCATATCGGTCTTAATATTTTTCAGTGGCGTTGAGCATGATATGGGTTACACAGCTCCCGGCGGGAGTCATCGGGAATACCATGCAATCCGGGTCTATTTGTACATCGAGCAGGTAAGCTCCGCGGTGGTCGAGCATACGTCGTATGGCAGAGTCGAGTTCTTCGCGGGTGGCGACCCTTTCGCTGGCTATGCCGTAAGCTGCTGCCACGCCCGTAAAATCGGGATTCAGCATTGGGGTTTCGGAGTAGCGATGGTCGAAGAACAGGTCTTGCCATTGTTTTACCATACCCAAGAAATTATTATTGAGAATAATGATCTTCACATCGATACCATATTGCATGATTGTACCCAGTTCTTCGATTGTCATTTGCAGTCCTCCGTCTCCGGTAAAAAAGCAGACCGTGCGGTCGGGATTGCCTATCTTGGCTCCGATAGCGGCGGGAAGGCCGAACCCCATAGTACCCAATCCGCCGGAGGTAACGATACTGCGGGATCTTTTGAACCGGTAATATCGGGCCGACAGCATTTGGTTTTGTCCCACGTCGGTCACGAGAATACTGTCGTTGCCCGTGGCTTCGGATACCTTTCGGGCGACCTCTCCCATATTCATCAATGGTTTCCGGGGGTGTATCTCCGGTTCTATGACCTTTTCTTTTTCCACCTTTTCACACACCGAGAAAGATTCTATCCATTCGGAGTGTTCGGCGGGAGCGATTTTTTCATTCAGCTTTTGCAATACGGCACGGGCATCGCCCAGTACCGATACATCGCACTTCACGTTTTTGTTGAATTCCGACGGGTCGATGTCTATATGAATTACTTTGGCTTGTCGGGCATATTGTTTCAAGTCGCCCGTTACTCGGTCGTCGAACCGCATGCCGATGGCGATGAGCAGGTCGCATTCGTTGGTCTTAATGTTGGCGGCTATGCTGCCGTGCATGCCTAACATGCCTTTGTATAGGGGGTGGTCGGTCGGTATTGCCGATAATCCCAACAGAGTGCAACCTACCGGTATATCGGCTTTTTCGGCCAGCTCCGACAATTCCTTTTCAGCATGGGAGATAACTACCCCCTGACCGGCGAGTATGAACGGTTTGCGAGACTGGTTGATAAGCCGGGCGGCTTCCTCTATTTCGCCGGGTTGTATGTCGGGATAAGGGTTGTAGCTGCGAATGAATTGACAGGGTTTGTAGTCGAATTCGGTCATTCCCGTTTGGGCATCTTTGGCAATGTCGAGAACCACGGGACCCGGACGACCGTTCCCGGCGATGTAAAAAGCTCTTGCTACCGCCCAAGCTATTTCTTCGCTGTGACGTATCTGGTAACTCCATTTGGTCACCGGCTGGGTGATTCCTACGACATCGGTTTCCTGAAAAGCGTCCGAGCCTAATAGGGGAGAGGCGACCTGCCCGGTGATGACGATGAGCGGCGTACTGTCCATCATGGCATCCGAGAGTCCCGTGATGATATTGGTGGCGGCGGGACCCGAGGTGACCATGACGACTCCGGTCTTCCCCGATACTCGTGCGTACCCTTGTGCGGCATGTGTAGCTCCTTGTTCGTGTCTCACGAGGATATGTTTCAATTTGTCTCGATAATCGTAGAGAACATCGAATACGGGCATAATGGCTCCTCCCGGATATCCGAATATATACTCTGTCTTTTCTGCGATGAGCGATTTGATGAGCGCTTCCGCTCCGCTTATTTTCTCTGTTGCCATAGTCGTTTTGTACAATTGGGACTCTGTTTCTTAGATAATTCGTACAGCACCTTTATCGGCCGAGCTTACTAAGGCAGCATAGGCTTGCAAGGCTTTCGATATGTTTCGTGTTCTGTGTCGAGGGGTGAATGCCTCTTTTCCCCGGGTGTTTTCTTCTGCTCTGCGACGTTCCATTTCTGTTTCTTCGATAAGCAGGTTGATGCTGCGGTTGGGAATGTCTATTTCGATGAGGTCGCCGTTCCGCACTAATCCTATGTTTCCGCCGGCGGCTGCTTCGGGCGAGATATGTCCGATGGAAAGTCCCGATGTCCCTCCTGAGAAACGCCCGTCTGTAATGAGGGCACAGGCTTTGCCGAGGTGTTTCGATTTGATATACGAGGTAGGGTAGAGCATCTCTTGCATGCCGGGGCCTCCTTTGGGGCCTTCGTAGATGATGACGACCACGTCTCCGCTCTCTACTTTCCCGCCGAGTATGCCTTCGCAAGCCTCTTCCTGCGATTCGAATACTTTGGCTCTTCCCTTGAAGCGGAAAATGTTTTCGTCCACTCCGGCCGTTTTGACGATACAGCCGTCTTGGGCGATATTACCGAAAAGTACGGCCAGTCCACCGTCTTTGACATAAGCGTGTTCGAAATCGCGAATACACCCTTTCGAACGGTCGGTATCGAGCTTGTCGTAATAGTTTTCCTGAGAGCCCATCACGAGGTTGAACCGGTTGCCCGGTGCGCTTTTCCAAAGCCTTTCCGCTTCGGGGGGACATGTTCCGTTTCGTATCGCATACTGTTCGATGGCTTCGGTTAAGGACAGTCGATCTACTCGATGGACAGATGCGTCTATCAGCCCCTCTTTTTCGAGTATGGCGAGAATCGAGAGAATACCTCCCGCACGGTTCACGTCTTGTATGTGGTAGTGCGAATTGGGTGCTACTTTGCAAAGCACCGGCGACTTGCGGGACAGGGTGTCTATGTCTTGTATCGTAAAGTCTACTCCGGCCTCTTGGGCTATGGCGAGCAGGTGCAATACCGTGTTGGTAGAGCCCCCCATGGCAATATCGAGAGTCATCGCATTGAGGAATGCCGCGCGAGTAGCGATGTTACGGGGCAATACGCTTTCATCGCCGTCTTGGTAATAAGCCCGGCAGTTCTCCACGATTTGTCGGGCAGCTTGTATGAATAACCGTTCCCTGTTGCGGTGGGTCGCTACGACAGTACCGTTTCCGGGGAGAGCCAGACCGATGGCTTCGTTGAGGCAGTTCATGGAGTTGGCGGTAAACATGCCCGAGCAGGAACCGCAAGTAGGGCATGCGGCATGTTCTACTCGGCGTACTTGTTCGTCGCTTATGGTTTCGTCGGCCGATTCGACCATGGCATCGATTAAATCGAGTCCTTTCCCATCGAGCTGCCCCGCTTCCATAGGACCTCCCGATACGAAGATGGTAGGAATGTTGAGCCGCATGGACGCCATGAGCATGCCCGGCGTGATTTTATCGCAATTACTGATACAGATCATGGCATCGGCCTTGTGTGCATTGACCATATATTCGACGCTGTCGGCGATGAGGTCGCGGGAGGGAAGAGAATAAAGCATGCCGTCATGTCCCATAGCTATGCCGTCGTCGATAGCGATCGTGTTGAATTCGGCGGCAAAGCATCCTGATTTCTCGATTTCTTTTTTTACCGTTTGCCCTATTTCATGTAGATGTACATGGCCGGGAACGAATTGGGTGAACGAATTGACGATTGCGATGATGGGGTTTCCCATCTCCGTTTCTTTCATGCCGTTGGCTCTCCATAGAGCTCTCGCTCCTGCCATTCTCCTTCCGCCAGTGCTCGTCGCACTCCGCAATTGATGTTTCATAATCTGTACTCATTAAAAGAAAAACCTTTCCGCTGTGTGGAAAGGTTTTTACAATTACTCTAATTTAACATTCTATGAGAAGTAACTACATACGCCTTTCCACCTTACCGACTCACGACAAGAAGTTCGCTAATGACCGATAGAGAAATGACGTGTAGTAACATAATTATCACATAAATATCGTTTATGATGTTGCAAATGTATAACTATTTTGTGATATAAACAAATAATTTGAAAGAAAATATATGTTTACTATTTTAAATTGCTTGTATTTACGAAGTTTAATGTAATAAATGAAAATAAAAAACATCGTATAATTGTGTGATTGAAACCCGGTTAAATTTTGTCTTCTTGCTTCTGCCTAAGGAATGGCTGGAATTGAAAAAAATAAAGTGTATATTTGCAAGGTTTTATCCATCGAGAAAAAATCAAGTTATCGGAGAAGCGTTGAAAATTCGTCGAGTTATAAAGGCAAGTTTAGGAGCGATCGTCGGTATTGTTCTGGTTGCGTGTAGTCCTACCCGCCATGTCCCGGACGGTAGCTATCTGCTCGACCATGTAAAGATAGAGACCGATGATAAGTCGGTGAAACCTTCCGATTTGAAATCCTATTTGCGTCAGGAGCCTAATCACCGTATGTTCGGGTTGTTCCGCTTTACGCTCGGGCTATATAATTTGTCGGGAAACGATTCGACCAAATGGTATAACCGCTGGGTGAGGAATGCCGGTACACCCCCGATAATTTACGACCCGGTTTTGATAGAAAACTCTCGTATGCAAATGGAGAAGGCCATGAATAATAAGGGGTACATGGCTGCTCGGGTCGATGTCGATACGGTTTCGAAAGGTAAACGTATGGACGTGTTCTATCGAGTCTCGGCAAATACGCCGCATTGCATAGACGATATAGACTATCGTATTTCAAACGATACGATTTCCCGGCTTGTCGAGCGGCAATATGTCTCTCATTCGCTTTTGAAGAAAGGATCGAATTTCGATAGAAATGTGTTGGACGAGGAAAGGCAACGTATTTCCGATATGTTGCGGCGCGATGGCTTTTATGCTTTTAATAAAGAACTGATTACCTATACGGCGGATACCGCCGACCGTTCGAAAGCAGTCGATCTCACTATGAATCTTGTTCCTGAGTCTGTTGCCAATGCTTCGGGGTATCGTCCGTACGAACGGTATTATATGAGGAAAATCTATTTTGTGTTGTCTTATGACCCGACGGCGACCGACCAAATCGATGTTGCCAATGCCGGTACATATAAGAATTATTATTTCGTGGAAGGCGATCGCCCTTATATTCGACGGGAAACATTGGTGGAGAATTGTTTCATTCGTCCGGGGTTGTTGTTCAGTAGTCGAGATGTGGACAATACCTATACGGCATTCGGGAGATTGCGTATTGTCAAATATGTCAATATTCGCTTCGAGCCGGCCGGTCGGAACGACGAAGGTGTAAATCAATTGGATTGTTATATTTTGCTCAGCAAGGATAAGCCGCAGTCTGTCTCGCTCGAATTGGAAGGTACTAATTCCGAGGGCGATTTAGGTTTTGCCGTGGGAGCTACTTATCAACATCGTAATATCTTCAAGGGTTCCGAAACTTTTTCGGCTAAGGTGCGCGGTGCTTATGAAAGTTTGTCGGGCGATTTGAGCGGACTCATCAATGACCGATATACCGAGTTGGGAGGGGAGATAGGAGTTACTTATCCCAAATTTCTTTTCCCGTTTTTGCGTACCGATTTTCGGCGGCGTATGAAAGCCAGCACCGAATATAGTATAAATCTTAATTTCCAGCAACGTCCCGAGTATACGCGAGTCATTTGGGGAGCGGCTTGGAAATATAAGTGGACGACCAATCGGGGATTCTACCGTCACAACTACGACCTGTTGGATATAAATTATGTCTATTTGCCTCGTAAGACCGACGGATTTCTCGAAAACATAGCCCCCGATAATCCGCTTTTACGATACAGTTACGAGGATCACTTCATCATGCGTATGGGATATACCTTTTATTGCTCCAATCTCAATCCCTCCAATCCGGTGCAACGTCGCACCAATGTTTATACGTTGAGGGCTGCGGGAGAAATAGCGGGCAACGTGCTCAATGCCTTTTCCAAACTTACCTCGAAAGAGCCCGATGGGGGATACAAGATTTTTGGTATCCGATATTCCCAGTATGCTAAATTCGATTTCGATTATAGTTTTACCCATTTGATTGACGAGCGAAACTCTATTGCTTTTCATGTAGGCGGAGGAATAGGCATACCCTATGGGAATTCCGATATTTTACCTTTTGAGAAACGCTACTATTCGGGTGGAGCCAACAGTGTGCGGGGGTGGTCGGTAAGAACGCTCGGTCCCGGTAGTTATAACGGCAATAATTCTGTATCTGAATTTATCAATCAGTGTGGAGATATACGCCTCGATATAAATCTTGAATATCGCACCAAACTATTTTGGAAAGTAGAGTTGGGGGCTTTTATCGATGCCGGTAATATTTGGACGATTCGTGATTACGAATCGCAGCCCGGCGGTCAGTTCCGACTGGATTCGTTTTATAAGGAAATCGCGTTGGCCTATGGATTGGGAATCCGTCTGGATTTCAGCTATTTCTTACTTCGCTTCGACATGGGAATGAAAGCCTATAATCCGGCGGCCGGACAAGACCATTGGGCAATCGCTTCGCAAAACTTCAAACGAGATTCTGCGTTTCATTTCACGGTGGGGTATCCTTTCTGATACTTCTATTTTATATGAGGTCTACAAAAAATAGGATACATATATTTGGAATATCCCGAAATATCCCTAACTTTGCAGCACTTTTTCATAAAAGGTCGGTTGAGTAGCTCAGTTGGATAGAGCAACAGCCTTCTAAGCTGTGGGTCTTGGGTTCGAATCCCAACTCAATCACTCGAAAGGGAAGCAAATTTTTTGCTTCCCTTTCGTTTTTATACAACTTTATTAATTCTCTCCCTATCCCATCTACTAAAATTTCATATTCCTCTCTTGCCGTGTCCCGTAGCATTACGGGGTGTTTTTGCAACGCAAAATATAGGGGAAGTGGCACGAAGTGACGGAGGGGTTAATTTAATAGAGGGGGCAGAAAGTACGGGCGGTGGAGTTAAGTCTCGTCCTTCTTTTGTTTATCGTAAATGAGGTGGAGTGTGCCGTAGGACGAGGGAGAAATAAACATACAAAATCTCCCCCTGCTCAGCAACAAGTCGAGACGGGCTTGAAATAGAAATAAGATTCTTTTTTGGAGGCGAATTTTGTAGGGGGATTTAGGCTTAATTCACCGAAAAGGAAGAGCTTTATGGGTTTATGTAGGGGAGCTGTATTCAGCAATCGTTGCTGTCGAAACTTTCGACTTTCACCCGTTTGCGCGATTTGAATACCAGCATATCCGCTACGAAATAGTTGAACAATCCCGAAATAAGCAGGGCGGCAAGATTACAATAGATAACGTCCCAGCCGAATATCTTTTGGAAAATGAGTAGAAAAAACATTTTCATTAAGAAGCCGGCTCCCGATGAAAGATTGAACATGAGAAAACGAATACAGAAATCAGACGTCGAACGACGGCCGATTCTACTTTTCCATATCCAAAAATAAGAACATAGGAAATTGCTCAATACGGCAAATTCAAAACTGATGATAGGTGAGAGGACATATACCTCCCAGTAGCTGCTGAATATAAAAGTCGAGCATATCCACAGTATCAAGGTATCGACACCTGTGCCCAATAGCCGACTGACTACGAATTGTAGGTAAATACGCAGCTTTAACACCGTATCTTTATTATTATTTTTTAGGAGAATAGGGTTTCAATGGATCTTGTTTGGACAAAACGCGACGGTCGGTGATGAATTGAACCAACCATGCCACGAACAAGAAGCAGGCAATGAACAATCCGGCTACATCGAATATGCCCAATGTTTGCCCTTCGATGGTCCACTTTATTTCCGAGAGGGAAGTATACATGAACACCGTGTTGATAAGAATGACGATCAATCGGAATTCAGTTGGCCCGAGGCTGCCGTAAGTGAGCAGGAACTTACCGCTTAGGATTGTCGAGATATACGTATAAATCGAAAGAACCAAATAGCCCACTAATACCAGCATCGCTACATCGAGCCTGAACATGGGCGAAAGACCGGCTCCGATACACATGATACAAATGGTGACGGCATCGAGCGTATGGTCGATAAAAAATCCATAAACGGGTCTTTGCGCATTCCTTACTCTGGCAAGAGTGCCGTCGAGGCTGTCGCCATACCAGTTAATTACCAACCCGAGAGAAGAAATCCACAGGTAGTTTTTATCTATATGAGCCAATACGAATCCCACTGCGCATACGAGAGCTCCTACTACACCGGTGTATGTAAGGAAGTCCGAAGTAACCCATGCCGGTTGTCGTTGAGCCAGCCAAACCAAAACTTTTTTCTCTGCTGCATTGAGCACGGAAGTCTGTATTCTTTCAGATGTTTCTTTTCCCATTTCCTAATTTTTGTACAAAAGTACAGATTATTTAGCAAACCGAGTAAAAAAAGTGTATTAAATTATTCATGTTTTTGAAAGATTCGGGTATTCTGCGGAGAGCAAGGCGGGTAACTAAAATAAGTTTTTGGGTTCTGTTTTTATCCCATGAAGTTGTCGTCATGCCATTGACCGGTGTCATATCGACCGTCCGGGTAGTACATGGTTCCATAGCCTTCTTTACAGCCATTGACGAAATCCCCTTCGTATCGGTTCCCGTTTTTGTAGAAGAATACACCCTTTCCGGTACATTGCCCGTTTACGAAGTCTCCTTCGTATCGCTCTCCGTCAGTCCATATATAGATTCCTTTTCCATGCCTTATCCCTTCTACGAAATCGCCGTAGTAACATTCCCCGCCTTTGTGAATGAAAACACCTTTTCCGGTACGTTTTCCTTCGATAAAATCTCCTTCATAGCGATCTCCGTCGGCCCAGAAAAAGAAACCTCTTCCAGAGGGTAAGCCGTCGACAAAGTCTCCTCTGTAATATTCTCCGTCTCTCTGGGTATAGATCCCTTTCCCATGTTGTTCCCCGTTTACGAAATCACCTTCGTAGCGTTCTCCGTTTGCCCACGTGTAGATACCGCGACCTTCGAATTTGCCGTTTGCAAATTGGCCCTCGTATCGGTTTCCGTTTGGCCAAGTATACATACCGGATCCCTCGAACTTTTCATTGACGAAATCTCCTTCATATCGTTGTCCTTCCGGGAATGTCATTATACCTTTGCTTTGTATTTTTCCGTCTTGAAATTCTCCTTCGTATATAATCCCGCAGAGGTCGGTAAGTGTGCCCCAACTGGGTTTGCCATCTTTGAGAACTCCTTTGAATGTACCGTCCGGGAGGCTGATACCCTCTCTCGGTGTTTCGCTGTAATAAGTCATGGTATTTTTATTATGATATCTTCAATCGTGTATTCGAGATAACGATAGGCGAATATAGGAAAATACAGTCGATTTTCCAAATGTCTCGGCAGAAAATTATATGGGTCGCGTGACGGAAAAATGGTTGTGATTTAATATGTATATATCTTATAATGAATGTATTGTGTTCGGCTTTAACCGCAGGGCTGTTTATGCCGATAACCTTTTGTTATGAATGGTAAAAAAGAATGATAATCAAAATCAGGTTTCACTTGTTATATTTGTAACGGAATAAAGAAAACTCATCATTTAAATATAACAAATATGGAATTTTTGACGAATGAAAAACTCACGATCGTGGGTGCTGCCGGTATGATCGGTTCGAATATGGCACAGACTGCATTGATGATGCGTTTGACACCTCATTTATGTTTGTATGACCCTTATGCTCCGGCATTGGAAGGTGTTGCCGAGGAATTACGTCATTGTGCATTTAAAGGGGTAGATATAACCTTCACGAGCGACGTGAAAGAAGCTCTTACGGGAGCCTCGTATATCGTATCTTCCGGAGGGGCTGCTCGCAAAGCAGGAATGACAAGAGAGGATTTATTGAAAGGAAATGCCGAAATTGCCGCTCGATTCGGTAAGGATATACGCAGCTATTGTCCCGATGTGAAACATGTGGTCGTCGTTTTCAATCCGGCCGACATTACGGGGTTGATCGTATTGCTTTATTCGGGTTTGAAACCGTCTCAGGTATCTACGCTTGCGGCGCTCGATAGTACGCGTTTGCAGAGCGAGTTGGCAAAATATTTCCATGCGGTAGCCGATGAAATCGAGAATTGTCGTACCTATGGAGGGCATGGAGAACAAATGGCGGTTTTTGCTTCGACGACAAAAGTAAAAGGAACTCCGCTCGCCGAGCTTATCGGAACGGAAAAATTACCGGCCGAAGACTGGGAGAAGATACGCCAGCAAGTCGTTCAAGGAGGCAAACACATTATCGATTTGCGAGGACGCTCTTCTTTTCAGAGCCCGGCCTATCTTTCTATCGAGATGATTGCTGCGGCAATGGGTGGAAATCCTTTCACGTGGCCGGCTGGTGTTTATTTGTCTGACGGGAAATTCAACCACATACTTATGGCGATGGAGACAATTCTCGATCGTTCGGGAGTACATTACAACCCGGTTTATGGTACGCCGGAAGAAGATAAAGAATTGGAGCGCAGTTATAAGCATTTGTGCGATTTGCGTGATGAGGTGATAGCGATGGGAATCATTCCCCCGGTTTCGGAATGGAATAAACTGAATAAAAATATCGAATAAACAGCGTTGTCGAACCTGTGGAATCCTGTTATAAAAATAGCGGCTTTTTACGAGAAGCCGCTATTTTTATCTTTATATTATACGGGAACCGGTAAATCAACGTCCGAAGTTAAATATGTCGGAGTGTATATGCTCCCGATCCATAATGACTTTCAACTCTTCCACTTTATCGGGATAAGTATTAGCTAAATTATTGTCTTCATGCGGGTCTTCGGCAATGTTGTACAACTCATGAGTCGGGTTTCCGTTTTTGATATTTTGTCGAATCAGTTTCCAATCTCCGGCTCTTACGGCTTGGCGACCGTTTTCCTCGTGGAACTCCCAATACAAGAAGTCATGTTGCCGTTGTTCCCCCTTTCCGGTCAGAGTAGGGAGTATAGACAACCCGTCCATCGCCTCTTCGCGCCAATTCGTATCTTCACCCAACAATTCTACGAAAGTAGGCATCATATCCCAGCCGGCTGCCATCAAGTCGCTTATAGAGCCGGCTTCGATAGTCCCCGGCCAATAGGCGATATAAGGCACGCGCATACCGCCCTCGTACAAAGCTCGTTTCAATCCTCTCAGTCGTTCCTCTGTGTTGAAGAAAGTCGGATCTGCTCCTCCCTCGTTATGAGGGCCGTTATCGCTCGTGAATATAAATAAAGTCTTTTCGGAGATACCCAGCTCTTCCAGTTTATCGATGATTTGTCCCACATACGTGTCCAATCGGGTAATCATAGCCGCAAATTGTGCGCGGGGATTAGTTGCTGTACCATAATCTCCGTTGTCGTACCACGGGTGGGGCTCTTGAAATTTACCTTTATACATATCGACGATACTGTCTTGCGGCTGACACAGTTCGGCATGGGGAATCGTATATGTGAAATAACCGAAAAATGCCTTGTCCTTATTGTCTTCGATGAATTTCATTGCATGTTCGTGTATGGCATCTTGCGAATAACGTCCGTTTTGATACTCTTTTTCTTGGTTATTCCACAAATACTCCGGGTAGTAAGAGTGCGCTTTGCGCTGACAGTTGTATCCGTAAAATACGTCGAATCCCATATTGTTAGCTTCTCCGCCCGAACCGGGATAACCCATACCCCATTTACCGAAACAACCTGTCACATATCCGTTTTGTTGAAACAGATGTCCCAACGTTTCTACGTTCGGGTCGAGTGGCTCTTGTCCTTCGGGTTGTATTTCTTTATTTCCCCGTATTTTGGTATGTCCGGTGTGTTGCCCGGTCATCAACGAAGCTCTTGATGGAGCGCTTACGGCTGTACTTGCATAAAATTGAGTGAAACTCATGCCTTTATTTACGAGCCTGTTCAGATTGGGAGTCGATATCATTTGTTGGCCGTAGGCCTCTATATCGCTGTATCCCATGTCGTCGCAAAGCAAGTAAATGACATTGGGGCGTTCTGTTGTGGCGACAGCATCTCTTTCTTGGGCGAAGCACAAACCCGAAGTAAGGAGCAGGCTGCTTGCAGGGTATATAAATTTATTGGTATTCATACGTTTTATAAAGGTGTTTAAAGTTTGCTATCGAGAAGTTTGAGTGTGGTCGTTTTCCCGTTTTCCGGTTCGATGACTAAGACGATAAATCTTTCGGGATATTTCAATTCCCCTTCGAAGACGGTATCGGCAGAAAAGTAATTTCCTAACAGTTGGCCGGAGAGGCTCACTGCTTTGATCGTGTTGCGTCCGTCCAGTCCGGTTATGCTCAGTCGTCCGTCGTAGAGGTGGGCTTTGGGTGCTACGCTTCTGTCTCCGTTTTCAATTCCTGTGGGGGTTTTTAAAGGCACTCGATAAAAATACCACCCCGAACCTGTTCCTATACCGGCGTTGTATAGAACGACTCCCCATGTACCGTCTTGGGCGTTTAACAGATAGGAATTGTCGCCTTCGTACTTGATAGAGTAGCTCCCGTTTTCATGACCGCTGGATTCGATTGTGAATTGACTCCCGAGAGTAGAAGCGGTAAAATATTCTTTTTCTAAGACTTTCGACCCGGATATTTGCAAGTTCGTCCCTTTGTTTACGATATATACCCGATTATTTCCGGCATCTTCCAACCGCCAGAGAAATTTGTCTGTTTGGTTCGCCGGTTTTTCCACCCTCAGTGCGGTGGAATAATCCCCACCTGTGTTCGTATCATAGGCGATATATCTCTCTTTTCGGTTGGCGTCGGTGTGAGCATTCATGATTTGATACCAAATCGGGTCTTCGGCCGTGCTTATTTCGGGGGTGGCTAATACGGGAACAGCGGCTTCGAATACGGCTATCAGGCTCGTACTTTTCGTTACGGTAAATGTGTAGACCGATTCTTCACTCACGATTTCGTTTCCCTCTTGCCAACCTTTGAATTCTATGGCAGACTCCGAATTTTCATTGATAATAGCTTTTACGGTGACTTGTGTCCCTATTTCGTAACGGCCGGCGTCGTTTGCCGGTGTTTCGATAATGGCAGTTCCCAGTTCGTCGTTGTTCGATGATACGCTTATAAAGCGGTCGGTTCTATCCGATGCTTCCAAAACATACACTACGAAATCATATACCCGTCCGCTAATCGAGGCATCGGCCGAGGAGGGGGTTGTCGATTCGATTCTTATGCGTATGCGAGTTTTTCCGAGTTCTGCGTTTTCGGGTATCGCTATGGTCTGTACGAAACTTTTGGTGGAGGCTGCTACTTGGGCGGGTCGTGATTCCTTTTCGAATACACCGTCGCGGTTCCAGTCGGTGTAAGTCGAGAGGGTATAGTTCGACGGATCGACGGTCATAGTCGCATTGAACTCGAAAGTTTCGCCCGCGATCAATAAGGAAGTCTCTTTCGACACTATGGCGAAATAACTGCCGGGAGAGTTCGGTTTTGCATATCCCAACGGGTAGATGACTGCATCGCCCGAGGTCGTTGCCGAAGAGATATAGCCTCCGTTGGCAGATCCGGCCGGCATTTGGTATATGGGGCTTTTTTCGCTGATACGTCCCAGCCGTATCATGGTTTCGAAAGGGTTCGATGAAATGTAGTCGTTACTCGAATCGTCGGCGGCTATTGCCGGTATTGTCATTGTAGCAACGGTGGCCGCTGCCAGAAATTTAAAGAATATATTCATGTCTTATCTATTGGATATAAATACAAAAGCATAGGACAATATAATTTTATCCTATGCTTTTATATCAGAGTTATTTAATGAATTTGATCATTTCTCCGCCTACATTTGCGATATACACACCTTTTTCGAGGGCCGATACAGAGATTTCCGTTGCATTGTCTACTTGCAAGACAATCTGTCCCGACAAATTATAAACGGTGGTTTGGGTGGGATTGGGGGAAATCAAGAGTCCGGCGTGAGCATCGTAATAAACCTTACCGGAAGCTATTCCTTCGATTCCCGATGCCGGAGAGATGGCGATTTCGAAATCATAGGCAATACCGTTTCTTATCTCGTTATAGAATTCGGTGAAGACTTTCGAGGGCCAGTCGTTGGACCAGGGATCGGGCCCCATGTAAACGATGCGCATGCGATAGGTTCCGGGAGCGGTTTCGGCCGGAACGGTTATCGTTCTGTCCCAACCTTCTGTAACATTGCCGTTAGGATCTTCGAAAGTATTGTCGCCTGAGTTATTGCCTACGGCAGCGTAAATCTCGTTTTCGCCGCTGAATTCTTTATCGTTGTTCCAGTCTATGTAGAGTGTTTGGTAAGACCAAACGATTTCAGGTTCGCATACGATGTCTCTATATCCGTTGTTATAGGTGATATCCTCGTTATACTGCTTGAAATTCATGGAGAAGTTTTCAACACCCTCTTCGAGGCGGATTGGATTTTCGGTCTTGTCGATAACAGCTCCTTCTACTTGTGGTGTATGTAGTTTTTTATATTCGGTGAAGGGGAGTTCTTCTTGGGTTGCGCAGGTGAACAGAGTCTCGGTTTTATCGCCTGCGGTATAAGAAACAGAGCCTAAATAACGGTTCTGTTGATTAAGGTCCGTGACGTAGAAACGGGTCATGATGGGATAATCCTTTTCGACGAATTCGGCGACGAGAGTTTTATCTTCTGTTCCTTCGTAAGAATAAGTGTGTCTGTAACTTATAACAGTTTCAGTTCCCTCTTCCACCCATCTGTAAAACATATAGTTGTCGGCTGCGGTCGCTTTTACGATAAGAGCTTCCGTTTCAGGAACCTCTACACTTGTCGACTCTTTTCCTTCTATGGATACCGATCCTTTTGCCGAGTCTGCCGATTTTACTGAGACGGTTTTGGTAGCCGTTGGAGGGGTGTATTGAGCCGGATAGAAAAACCAGCCCGAGGCTTGGTGTGTTCCCATTTCATAAACGGTTACACCGTAATCCCATGACGTATCTGCGGCGTTCAGATAAGCGGCTCCCGAAATCCCGGTGTAATCCAGACAGTATTGTTTATCGGCACACTGCTGTTGTCCTGTGGAAGCAGATGTGGCCAGTACCCAAACAGCACCCTCGTTTGCACTCATCTCTAACATCGTATTGTTGATAGCGGTAGCTTCTACTGGAACAACAATGCGCATACCGCTCGAATGAACCAGTACGCAGTAATTGTCGCCTCCGTCCGCCTTTTCCAAACGCCAGATGTAAGCAGCATCGGTTGGCGGTGTGGTTAGCTGGTCGGTACATAAATTCGAACCGTCCCATTTCATAAATCGGTTTTGTCGATCGGAAGCCGTGAGGTGGGACGACATCATTGTATACCATTTGGGGGATTCCGCTGTGCTTATTTCGGGTTCGACGACCCCTGAAATAGGAGTAACCTGTGCTACGGATAGATTTGAAACAAGTAGACCTGCTAAAAGCAGTAACGGATTAAATAAAGATTTTTTCATACATAAAGTGTTTTTAATGGGTAATTAAATGTGTTTGTTTATTTTTTTAATGATATTAGTAACGAACGGTTGTCTTTTATATAATTTTATTATGGGTTATTTCTAACGGTATGTAAT
>CDYM01002460.1_pt1 | contig 25403 bp, 22 predicted proteins | sample 554981 | NCBI WGS metagenome assembly CDYM01 (sample SAMEA3182081, study PRJEB8094) | gut metagenome | biome: human; feature: gut; material: Stool; isolation source: human stools | place: Canada | collected 2012-12-04 | reverse complement strand
ATATCAACGATCTTCACAGACAGTTGATATATTTAGAATACATATCAGCATTTTGCTAATATGAGGGGGACAGATCAGGAATATACCGCTGTATTTTTCCCAACCTGCAAAATGTAGGGGATTCATGTGTGTAGCATGAAGTTAGGGACCTACATGTATCGTTATTATTATATGCTATTTATATAAATCCTCTCCATACAGAAATGGAGATTCAAAATCTTTCAATAGTGGATGCTTAGTGTCCTTCTCACTTAAGATAGCCTTACCAGTAGGAATTTTCCAACAAATGCCAAGTGATTCATCTAATATACTGATACCTCCATCATGTTGTGGAGCATAAAAGTTATCACATTTATATTGAAACACTGCCGTTTCACTCAATACAGCAAAACCATGAGCAAAACCACGAGGAATAAAGAATTGACGATGATTCTCCTCTGTCAATTCTACCGCCACATGCTGACCATAGGTAGGCGAACCTTTGCGGATATCAACAGCCACATCCAGCACTGCACCCTTTACGCAACGTACTAACTTGCTTTGGCTGTAAGGCATAGTTTGAAAATGTAGTCCCCTCATCACTCCATATGAGGACATACTTTCATTATCTTGTACAAACTTAATAGGACGTACCTTTTCGTCAAACTCCCTTTGCGAGAACGATTCAAAGAAATACCCCCTGTCATCCTTAAAAAGACGCGGTTCAATGATTACCACCCCTTCAATATTTGTCTTAACAACTTCCATATAGATTATCTATTCTTATACATATCCTCGTAATAGCTCTCGTAAGCACCACTGGTGATATTATCCATCCACTCCTGATTATCCAGATACCACTGCACCGTCTTCTCAATACCCTCTTCAAACTGCAGACTAGGCTCCCAGCCCAATTCATTCTTCAGTTTCGTAGAGTCAATAGCATAGCGTAAGTCATGTCCCATACGGTCCATTACATAAGTAATCAGTTCCTCGCTGTGTCCTTCAGGATTACCTAGTAATCGGTCCACAGTCTTAATAATCACATGGATAATGTCTATGTTCTTCCACTCGTTAAAGCCGCCGATGTTATATGTATCCGCTACCTTACCCTTATGAAAAATCACATCTATGGCCCTTGCATGATCTACCACGTAGAGCCAGTCGCGCACATTCTCTCCCTTACCATACACAGGTAACGGTTTGCGGTGGCGAATATTGTTAATAAACAGCGGAATCAGCTTTTCGGGAAACTGATAAGGTCCATAGTTGTTCGAACAGTTTGTCACAATAGTCGGCATACCGTAAGTATCATGAAAAGCACGTACAAAGTGATCACTACCCGCTTTCGAAGCCGAATAGGGTGAGTGTGGATTATACTTTGTTGTCTCTTTGAAGAACTCATCGCCATATACTTCGTGTGCAGATATATCCGAAGACTTGCCTTCCGGGTGCGTCAATTCCAATGCTCCATACACCTCATCAGTTGAAATATGATAGAAGCGCTTACCCTCATAGCCTTCCGGAAGATACTCCCAAGTTAACCTGGCAGCTTGTAATAAAGAGAGAGTTCCAAGAACATTAGTACGAGCAAAAGTAAACGGATCCCTGATACTACGATCCACATGACTTTCGGCAGCTAAATGAATGACCCCATCTATATGATACTGTTTAAAAATCTTCAGCATCATCTCAAAGTCACAAATATCCGCTTTTACAAAAGTGTAGTTTGGTTTATTCTCTACATCTTTTAAGTTAGCCAGATTTCCCGCATAAGTCAACTTGTCCAGATTGATAATATGGTAATCGGGATACTTGTTCACAAACAAACGTACCACATGGCTGCCTATAAATCCGGCTCCACCGGTAATGATAATATTTCTTTTATTCATAAATTACTCTTTCCTGTACGTTCCACTTCCTCTACTACCTGCAACAAATACTGCCCATATTGATTCTTCAGCATCGGTTGGGCCAACTCACGCATCTTGTTAGCATCAATCCAGCCTTGTCTAAACGCTATACCTTCCAGACAAGCAACTTTCAGTCCCTGTCGTTTTTCAATCACCTCAATAAAGGTCGATGCTTCACTCAACGAGTCGTGTGTCCCCGTATCCAACCAAGCGAAGCCACGTCCCAGTGTCTGTACTTTCAACTCATTATCCTCCAGAAATCGCTGGTTCACAGTGGTAATCTCCAATTCCCCACGAGCTGACGGTTTGATGTGCTTCGCTACATCTACCACCCTATTAGGATAGAAATAAAGCCCTACTACCGCATAGTTCGATTTTGGCTGTACAGGTTTTTCCTCAATGCTTAAGCAATTACCCTCGTCATCAAACTCCGCCACACCATAGCGTTCCGGATCACTTACCCAATAACCAAACACGGTAGCTTTTTGCTCCTTTTCTGCCATGTATACCGCCTCTTTCAACATGGTACTAAAGCCATTACCATGAAAGATATTATCACCTAATACCAAACAGACCGAATCACTGCCAATAAAATCCTCACCAATGATAAAGGCCTGCGCCAATCCATCAGGTGACGGTTGTTCTACATATTCAAACCTCACGCCATAATCACTACCATCACCCAGCAAGCGCTTAAATCCCGGCAAGTCATGTGGAGTAGAGATAATCAATATCTCACGAATACCCGCCAACATCAAAACCGAAATTGGATAATAAATCATCGGTTTATCAAAAATAGGAATCAGCTGTTTGCTAATGCCTTTGGTAATAGGATACAAACGCGTACCGCTACCACCAGCTAAAACAATACCTTTCATGTCATTGTATAATCTATATCTCTTTACAAATATTCCACAAGAACAACACATTACCAATCAAGTACCTACGCCACATTCGCTTAGGCTCTTTTAGCAGTCGATAAAACCATTCCAACGAATGTTGTTGCCACCATAATGGAGCCCTTTCAGTAGTACCAGCGTAAAAGTCAAACACCGCCCCTACAGTACCCACATGACAATGAATATTCAATTTTTGCCAATTGCTGTAAATCCATTTCTCCTGCTTGGGAGCCGTCATACCAATCCATAAAAGATCTGGATTTGCCTCATTAATAGCCGCCACAATAGCCGCATTATCTTCCTGTGAAAATTCCGATTTATAAGGAGGTGAATAAGTCACCACTTCCAAGTTCGGATAGTCCACTGCTGCCCGTTGTTTAATCAATGCCAGAACATTCTCCGAGCTACCCATAAACATACATCGCCCTCCTTTCTCATTAAGGCGATTCATCTCAAGAACAAAGAGATCCCAACCTGCTATTCGTTCCCGCGGTTGGCTTTGCATCTTTAGCCATTTACAAACTTTTACAATACTTGCTCCGTCAGGGATAAGTGCATCTCCCTTCATCAGTGCATTGGCAAAAAGTGGATCCTTCAGGGCAGTGTTGTAAGAATGTGCATTAATTGTGTTTATTAGCAACTTTCCTTGAGGTAATAATTTTAGTTGCTCTGTACTCTCCATGATAGAGAGTTCTTTTAGCTTAATCATATAACTACAATTACTTTATTATATATTTCTCATAAAGTTCTACTGTTCATCTTGCTATGTTACTCCACGGCAGTTCTTCCTGACATAGCCTTACATTTCAGTGAAAGCGGCTTCATCAATTCCCTTTCTATATCTAAGTTATTCAAGACTTATGCAAATTTGTGTACAGATTCTATTAAGGCTATATTTTTCGTACAATAGATATCCAATATGATACTCCAAAGCATCATTACTTCTTTAGCAGTTGTTCATACAAACCTGCTATTTCATTATTTATAGTCTCAAGATTAAATGTAGTAGACGCTAGCAACTTGGACTCCTTTGCAATATCCTCTCTCAACAGTTTATTACTTATCAGCTTTTTCAGCTGATCTGCTAGACTTTTTATATCTCCAGGCTTAAATAACAATAAATTTTTCCCATCTTTTGCTATATCCGGTATTCCCCCTACAGGAGTTGTTATAACAGGCAGTCCATAAGCCCATGCATCTAAAACAGCCATAGGAAATCCTTCCGCATAGCTAGGGAGACAGAAGATTGTAGCTTCCTTGAAGACTTTATCCTTCTCATACCCATTTACCCATCCTAAAAATTCCGTCTGCTTATTTATACCAAGTTTTTCAGATAGCTTTCTTCCTTGTTCTATTTCACCATTACCAGCAAATACAATTAACCAGTCTGGATAAGTTGGGGCTACCAAAGCGAATGCCTTAATCATATCCGCATAACCTTTACGAATATTCAGTGTTCCTGCATAAAGTATTATATTTTTCTTTTCATGCTTTTCTTTAAGAATTTCTGTAGTACATGGATTATAGATCACTTGTAATTTATCATTCAGCTGAAGTGCATTGTTTACATATTCTTTCCACATTTCCGATAAAACAATCACTCTATCAGCCCGATTAAACAAATAGTGATAAATCCATCTATACTTACTATTCACAGTTGTATCTGGTGAAAAAGCATGAAAATGAACAATTCCTTTCTTTCTACAAATTTTAGCAAACGAAATAAATAAACATTTACGCAAAGCAGATGGTGGTTCACTAGTGTGAATATGTACTAAATCATAGCTTGGAAGTACCCATAGGAAATGAACAAAGCCTTTTATAAAATACCACAATTTATATTTTCCATTTTTATCTATATGGGTTTCAATCCATTTACAATGATAATTATTCCACTGTTTTCCCTTTTCATGGGCCTTTACCACAGACGTAATGCCACCACGTGTCTTACGAGACGTAGCAACAACTAATATTTTTGCCATATAATTAACAATATTTTATATCAGGCTCTGCTCACCATAGCCTGATAATAAGGAAATGATAAAAAAGTATCTTTTGTATTAGAACTAAACTTTAGAAAAGGAGAAACTTTGGTACTATCATTCAGGAATAACCTGAAACATAAAATTTATCTATTAAATAACACAGGTTTCATATTTGCATAACATTCTTTTATATTACACAACGAATGAGATACCGCTATAGAAGAGAATTGTACTTCATGGATTGCTTTCACCCATTCATCCACCGTTTCAACAACACAAAAAGGTTCTAACCTTTTTCTTGAATGATATGGATTACGAGTGATGATAAGTGGCTTTCGTAATCCTTCTGCATCGACAATAGTAGAAAGTCCAACACAATAATTCAGCTTATTCTGAAGAAGCGGACAAACTAATGCTTTGGCATTAGCCATTGCATTTATCATTTGTGGATAAACATCCCCTGAATTCTCCGTAATAACTACTTCTATATTAGGAATCTCTTTACATATCTCTGGTAACTTCTCAAAATTATTACCTGCATGACTTTTACAAGTAATAATTTTAAGCGAGGCACCTGTTCTTTTAAAAGCTTCAATCAGTATGTCAAAATCACGTTGTTCCTTTCCTGTTGAAACAAAAAAGCCATTGTCACTTTTAGTAACTCTATTGTAAAATTCCTCATCAGCCCCCCACCCTGGCATAGAACACCTATCACCTTTCACTAAATTCCGTTCAATGGTCTCTTTCATAGAAAGTTCAGAGAGGAAAAACAGATGCTTCACACCACTTAGCAAAAAACGATAAAAAAATGCCTTAAAACCTGTTGTCACCTTAGGAGTATGATGCAGATAAGCAAAAATTGGGGTACGGATAAACCCTAATACAGAAAAGCTTAACAGCAATGCATGCGCCTTCAAATTCAGATTAGGAATAAATACCAACTCCGGACGATACTTACACAATAGCTTCACATCGTTCCATAATTCAACCGCTTCCTTGGCCCAAATGACTTCATGACCTTCTTCTTCCATCTCGCAAGCCCCATAAAGCCAATGCGATGGATTCTTACCTTCTTTCCATAGCTGATAATTAACAGGGGTTCCAATATATAAGATTTTCATAATTAACGATTAAATAATTTACAGCTAATCAATGACCAACACTTTTTGCGTAGCTGATCCACAGAGATGGTTAAAACGAATAATGCTATAATAAATCCTGCAGTATAAAGTAGAAAAGTGGGAATACTTAATGTGGTCCACCATTCTTCAACAGTTGCATAATACCATTTAGAGACATTCCCTCCTTCATGAATAAGATATACGGGAAACATAGAGGCTGCAACAAAACTAATAAAAGGATGATGAGCAATATTAGTGCGTACAAAAATTAGAAATAAAAATATAGCTCCTAGTACAATAAAAGGAGAAGCATACGAATTACTAAATTTTACTATCCAATGATTATCAGGAAACAACAAATTTGCTAACAGCAAACAACTTACCACAAGAATATATACTTTCCAAGAATCTTTTACACTAACATTTTGATACGATTTTAATCCATAGCCAATAATATATAAGCAGACAAAATGAATTAAGCTATATCCGTATGGATCAAAAATGTTTATTCAATATGAATCCATAACCCATATCTAACAAAAGCACTATTACAGAATACTTTAAGAGATCGCCTTTAGAACAACCATTCAAGAGTTTATTAAGCATAGGCGATACTAACATTAGCAGAATATAAATATCAACGAACCATCCGCCACCAGATGCCGGGGCACTCAATGGTTTAACTATCCATTCCCACCAAGCATGATGAATACCTAAACAAGTAGTATCTACTATCAAATGAAATAGTTTATAAAAAACAATTATCCACATTAAAGAAAGGAATGATTTCCATGATAAGCGGATACCATAATAACCAGATATAAGAATAAAAAGATTCACCCCAAAAATAAACGGTACATACCAGACGGTTAATATGGAGTGACTTCCCACATAGACAGGCGATATGCCATGAACGAAAATATGATAAATCACTATCATACTCATAGCAACAATACGAAGCAATTCAAGGTTTGAATCACGCTGTTTAACAATAGCCATTATTATTAATTAATTCTTATCTGCTAATTTCAATGCCTTCTCAAAAAAATCCAACGATTTTTTTCTGTATTTAGCCATAATTTCATCCACTTTCGAATAATCTATCTCTTGCTCAATCGCTAAAACATCTCCATTAAACTTTCTCTCTGAAAGCCCAAACATATTCAATAAACTATCTATGCGACTATGAGTAGAGTTACCCGCCTTAGGATTAACACGATAAAATGTCACAAATTTGCGATGAGTCAAAATAGAAAATACCGTACCATGAAAAGAGTCAGTACAAACATAAGCGGCATTACTCAACAGGTGTACAAAGTCCCAAGCGTTAATATCATAAGGCGCATAATCCCCTAACGTTTCATCTGCAGGAACATATTCATCCATATGACGCATTATTACAGTTTTTAAGCCGGTTTGCTTAGCTAATCTATATGCTTCTTCACGAATATCAGTGCGCGGGCCCAAAAAATAACAAAAGATATATGGTTCTGGTGGAGTTTGTTTAGTAGAGTTCTTTGAAAAATCTAGCCATTGGGCACTTGTCAATAACATGGTCGGATCTGCAACAACCTCTGCTTTTTTACAAGAAATAGAATCTACTATCTCTTTTGCTTTTACTTCACGCACTGAAATCATATCCAAGCGCTCTAAATAATGTTTTGTCCCTGTACGTTGAATCGCAGGAATTTTGGATACACCATAACTGGCAGCATAAGAAAACTTGGGCACATTATCATCCACAAAATTCAAATTCCAATAGTTGCTATAGAAGCCAAATGGTCGCCACACCTGATCACTTCCTACAAATATTGCATCAAACTCTTTTGAACCTTCACACAAGGTCTTGTATCCTTTATATTCTCGGAAATAAGGTAGAAACTCTTTTTGCTTAAAAAAATTAGTTGCATTCCGACGAACTTGTTGATTAGGCAAATAATCTGGATATTTCCAACAATCACTCTTAAATCGTCTTTTATTCTCCAGTAATTCAAATCCTCCACTAAGCATTAATCCTGGTGCTATTTTGATCCAATCCCATATTGAACGTTGTTTTTTATACTTAATAAAAGTCAAATCATACCCAAATCCTTTCACGATTTGCAATGTAGCATAAGCTTGCAAACACGAACCATAATTGGTGTGATTAAGATCACTTACTATAACTCCACCTATTTTTCTCTTCCCCATAATAATTTATATTTTTTATTCAATATCAGATTTTAGGAGCTTTCCCTTTTACTAATGGAATCAAAAACCACAAAAACTTATAGCATCCTATAAATTGCTGAATATTAGTATGTAAATAAGATATTAACCATTTTAATTGATTACCTCCATGAAGTTGCAAATCATATATAGGTACTTTCTTTCCCAACATTCTATTAAAACCAATAAAAGCAGAATTACGATATTTTTTTATTCTAGCCATCACTTGACTATCATTCACTGTTTTTGCTAGAATTTCGTCAAGTGCAATCACCCCCTCATCTTTAGCTTCCATTAACCAGTCGAGCATTTTATGATTACGTACTATTAACGAATTTATTCCTACCTTATCCTGTATATATGGTTCTACATGGATATCCCCAAAGCTTACATCCGCCAATTCTCCATAATGGTCTATACACATTGTACATCGACGAGGTACAAAAATACTCCTAAGTGGATGATAATAATTCTGAAATCTTTCCTCGTACTCTATACCCTCTCCTTTTACAACCATATTGCCCAAACAACCATTATCTCGATAAGCAAAATACGTTAGTTTTTCTTTTTGTATTCCTCTTTTACGAAAAACATACTCTGTCAAATGAAAATTTCGACCAGATGAACAATAAATGGCAAAATATCCTGCAACCTTTTCATGGAATCGTTTATCCACCTTCTCATATTTCCGGAATCCTTCTATATGGCAAGGTAAGCCAACAATTATATACCGAGTACCTTCTGCTTTTTTTATGTCACGAATAGCATGATTAAGAGAAACAGGTGCATATTTACTACTTTTTCCCATTAAAACTTCTTCACGAGTTCGGGCTATATATGAATTGACCAACAATGGAGTTTGTGCATTAAATGCTGTCACCACTGCTCCATCAATATATTCCTTCTCAAGAAGAAATATAAGGAATTGACTTACCATACCACCAGATGCACAATGATAACGTATATCAAAATCACTACTATGACCTACAAAACATTTTAGATAATGTCCCATTAATTCGTCCGTAACTCCTTCAGTAAAACATTCTCGTGTCAATTGTTGCAGATTTACCCCTATGCCAGGACATACATCATAACAACGATGACATCCTTTATTATTCAGACACATTTCATTATCTACTATAGGACGAAAACATCCTTTCTTCACATCTACGTGAATGGCATGAGACGGACAAGCATCTTCACATACACCGCAACCAGTACATAGATCATGTTTTACAGTATATCCAATATTGGGTTTATATATCATCTCACTTAAATTTATATAATAGAATAAAGAATAAACTTATATGATGTTTCATACAAAATATATAAAGGCTATTTCCTAATCCATATTTACGACTTACTGGATCCCTATAAAATTCTGATAATATTGGGTTACGTGTTTCCTTACTTAGATGCCTAACTTTCTGTAAAAATGGCTCCTTACTGTATGATATATATTTAAGAATTATTTTAAAAACCCGTAGCATTTGTGAGAAATAATGATTTTTATAATCGGCATATTCAAAATTTATTTCACAATATTCTCTTAATAATGTTAGCATTTTTAGTAGTCGTTCATGTTTCTGCTCCGAATAATTTTGAGAGATAGACACCGGATTTATTAGATAATTATAAAATACATTAGGAATAATCCCTACACTTTGTACATAAGGTAAGAAATAAAGTAAAAAAACAAAATCTTCTGAAGCAACTATTCGTTCACTTGGGTATCGTATTCCACTTTCCATGAAAAGACTTCGACGAAACAAAGCCATACAAGAACTCATTTCATAATTATAACTCTTTGGATTTTCATAGTCTTTTCCTATAATCCCCATTAAAAATCGATGTACTTCTTCACGTCCCCGAAAATACTCTTCGTGCACTTTGCTTTTAGATTCTAATTTTATCCCATCAATTGTTATTCGGCGATGCTGAAAACAGCACATGTCCAAATTATTTTTTTTACATATTTGATATACTGTTTCGTATGTTTCTAAATCTACATAATCATCAGAATCACAAAAAGTAATATACTCTCCTGTAGCAAATTCGATTCCACCATTACGTGCCATACCGAGCCCCTCATTAGTCTTATGTATAACCTTTACACGAGTATCCTTTTGCGCATACAAATCACATATAGTAGGACACTTATCCGGACTACCATCATCTACTAGAATAATTTCAATATCCTTCAATGTCTGATTCAAAAGAGAATGTACACAACTGTCCAAATACTGTTCAACCTTATAAACTGGAACTATAATAGAAACTTTAGGATTCATAAAAAATCACACTATTATTAACAAGTTTTTGCCTACGCAATTTAATACCTACAAAGCACACTGCAAATACAACGAAAGGGAAATAATAATTTGAATATACAGTTGCATTATACCACATAAAAACAAAACTTACCCCTCCCATAAAAAGCCCTAAAGCCGACCAATATTTTACCACTCCATCTTTCGCATTGTGATAAAAAGAATAGAAGCGTATGATAATAAGGACATAGAGCAAAAGAAAAAACACAAAACCCATCCATCCCAATTCCAACAGCACGTATGAGAAAGTAAAATAGAAATAATAGGTAGGAGAATATTTCTCTGCTAACGGTGTTTTAAATACTTGCGACTGCGTCAACGAACCAATACCATTACCCACCAAAACAGTTTTCATATCACTGGAAAGCAAATACGTACTCCGCTCAATACACGTATTACGATTAAAACTCAAGATACCCGATTTGCCCGATTGCAATCCATAGTCATTTTCCAAATAGGCGCTCACTTTCTCACTGTCGAACGTAGCATTTACATAATCTTCATTATAATAGAAAGACAAAGCAAATTTCACCACTGGTATCAGCAAAAAGTAGGCTGCCGCCAATATAACAATCTGTTTGATGTCGAATCTCTTAAACAAAATATACCCCCCATACAAGCACATGGGAAGAAGCATATATAGCAATTTGATTTCAGCAAGTATTCCGGCTATGAAACAGAAAGTAAAGATGAAAACAAAACGTTTTAAAGTTATCCTTTTTTGAAAGTAATCAGCTGTAGAAACAAAAGTAATAACAGCTAGATAAATGGAAAAATCGCCATTTCCACCAAATGTACCTCCCATAGAATCACCCGTTTGTCCCAAAGCAAACTCTACAACTACAAACAACATATTCCATTGAATAGACTTATCAAGCACTTTTTTAAACCAATCAACATCTGCTTGCTTGAAGAACATGATAATCATATAGGCAATCAAACCGTAACGTGCAAACTGCCTCGCTCCCCATATTGTCGCCATGAGCGGTGTAAAGCTAATGATAGATGAAACAATACCCAAAAGCAAAATAATCCCGAAAACAGGCCCGATCCACGCCCCGATGCTATATTTAATATTTGGCCAACCTCTTTGGGGCGCATGGAAAACAAGTAACACACACAATAGAATATCCGGCACAAGAGCCACTAGTTGACTGTTCCAGACAAAACGGGGAATCAACGAACCATAGATGATCCACAGAATAGTAAAATGCAATATTTTTTTTCTATTCATGCTTAAGGAAACGTTTGATTTTAGTTATCCAATACCCTTTCTTCATTTTCATCTTATCCGCAAAACTCATCCAAGTAGCCGCATAGTGATGAATGGTTCGTGTATTATAAGTAAGCTCGCATTTATTAGAAAGATACTCTATGGGACAAAAATATTCCCAAGGGTAAATAGTAATGTTATTAAGTTGCAATGGAATGTCCGATAGTTGCAGACCATGTCTTTTCAACACATTGGTAGTAATAGGAACAATAGGAATTTGCTGTAAAGTGCCATCAGACAATACATAATGATTGTTTTCATAATACTCCATAATTTCCCGAATGATAGGATTACCTGCCTCACAAGCAAATCCTAATCCAGGATTCACATTAATAGCAGCTTCCGGTGCATTAACATTCTTCTCAAAAGCCATCCACGCCCCTCTTTCAAGAATGTCATAGATTGGTTTCACCATTTCCACATCAGTATCAAAATATACGCCGCCATTTTCATAAAGGATCTTCAGCCGTGCATAATCACTCACATAAGCATATTTTTTCTTTTCGTAAGCTTCCGCAGTGAAAGGTATGCCTTTTACATCGAATTTTTTTTCGTCCCATTGAATGATTTGATAATCGGGCATTAGCCTACGCCAACTATCTATATAACATTGGTAGCTAACAGGAATAGGATTACCACCAAACCAACAATAATGTATTATCTTAGGAATCATGTCAGTTATTTTTTAGATGTCGAATCCAAGGATTTCCTTTATCCGATATTTTTTTTGCTGGTATACCTGCTATGGTTGTACCACGTTCTAAAAAGTCTTTATTCACCACAGCATTAGCACCAATAACACATTCATCTGCGATATGTATTCTCCCAAAGAGTTTAGCACCGGGGCCTATCCATACATTATCACCAATCGTTGGTACATCATCTGCCAAATCACCTTGCTGACCAATGTTTACACCCTGATGAATATCACAGAAAGCCCCTACTCTAACATTATCATTTACCACGATAAGACCAAAATGATTTATTTTAAGCCCAGGTCCAAAAACATTAATGGGAATATCCCAACCCATCTTTACACCATAATGACGATGAATTATATACCATAATTTCTTCAGAATTTTATGATAAACACCTTTTTGATTAGCGTGATATTCTTCATATCTTAACGCTATAAGAAATTTCCAATGTTCTCCTCCCCAAAACGGTGGGAAGTGCTTTGTAATACCGTATACTTGCCTATCCAAGTTTAAATAATGTTTGAGGTCTTTTTTTGTCCTAATCACGTCACAATTCTCCTATTATACGTTCTTAATAATTTCCTTCAATTTATCTTCCAACTGCTCATAATATTCCCAGATTACATTTTCGGCACCTGGTAACAAACAAGGTTGTGTTGCAAATTCCATATAAGAATCCTTGCTACTATTCAATTCGGAAATTAACTTCAATTGATTTTCTGGAATTTCCGCCTGCTTAATAAATACAATTGCTTTAGAATTAATTACATTTGGTTCCGGGTTGTTATTACACCCAAAATAAATAGGTACAGTGCCTGCTTGAAACGCCTCCATCAATTTCTCCGTGCAATAATAAGGATCATTGCTATTTTCAGGAGTCAGGTTAAAACGATAATCACGAAGATAAGAAAGTTTATCATCCTTATGTATCGTACGCAAAGTGTCATTGTTATGCATGCCATGACCATCACAATCCACTCGGTCGATAGAACTTAAACGTTCATATAAATGCTGACGTCCAGGATCAGAATGACTACATAAAAAACAGGCAAACTTACGATTTTCATACGAATGATTCAAAGGGCTATTCATGTGCAAGACCCTTTCTTTTATCTCTTTGTAAGTATCAGTTGGTTGAAAAGTATTCCATGTCATCCAAAAAGGAATACGTAGATATTGGTCATGTTCAAAATTATCAAATCCAATAGACAATTGAAAACGGTTGTCATTTAAAAATTGGTGTTCCCACCTCTTCATTTCCGGTTTATGCAAGTTTTCACGTGCTACAAAAATACGTAAATCACAATCATCAAAAACAGTCAACCAGTCAGGAGCAAAAATAGAATATAGCCCTATTTTAAGTTTTGGTTTACTAATGAGTAATCCCCTCTTCTCGATAAAGTTAACCAACCACAGGTCTGGACTATAGACCCTACTCCAATTATAAATTCTCACTTGGTGCCCCTTAGTAGCTTGCAATCCAACATGGCGGCGTTCAAGAATATCTTTCCAATAAATGTATTTTCTTCTTATACGATTCATTATTTTCCTATTTTTGTTACATCCCACCATCTATTTACAAATAAAACGATAGAAAGATATGATAATACAAAAGTGATTATAAGTATAAGACACCACTCATAGAACGAGTTTGAGTTATACTTTTGTTGAATACAAAGTAATATAGGCCAATGTGTACACATAGGGATAATGCTATACTTTCCAAAAGGCAGCATCCATTTCACTCTTATGCATTTACAAAACTCCACTACTACAATGCTACCGCTTATTGCTGCGAGATAAAATGTAATAGGATTTTGAGTTATCATATTTAAAGCTATATTTTGTGGTCTGAAAAACAAATAAAAACAAACGAACCATATAATAAATGCAGAAAGGCATCGGTAAAAATTGAATTTATCATCAATAAGCCATTTTTTCATATAATGTCCCATAGCATAAAAAGGTAAACTTGTTGCAGCTGCACCCAAATAAAAATAATTATGGCCATGATAACCTACATACCATCCCCATAATCCAATGAATATTACAGCAACTATAGTTTGATAACGAGAGCGAACAAGCAAGAAATAAAAGATTACTTTGTCCATAATTAATACAAGTAAGAACCATAATGGTCCATTTACCTTAAAAGCTATAAGCCATTGCCCTTTTACTATATAATAGGTCGTAATACCCAAAATAAAAAAGATAAAAAACTGAAAGATAAGATTAAGGATCCCTCTCCCCAACTTAATTAATGAAGGTTTATTTAATAAATTACCCGAACCTAGGGGGGGGGGTAAATATTCCAGACAACAAAAAGAAAAAAGGGACATAAAAAGAGCCTAAGACATTCCAATAAGTCGTCAATAACAAATCCTTGCTAAAATTAGTTGTACAAACGATATGAGAACTAATAATTAACACAATACCTATTGCCTTAGCAATATCAATGTGATCAATTCTATTCTTTGCCATATAATATCGTATTTACCCAATTTTGTATATATAGTCTTTCCATTCCTATTTTAGAAGAAAACGACAATTTTTTATTCATAAACTCCACATCAAGAATGGGTTTATTCACATCAATGCATTTTACTTGTTGAGTAATAACATCTTTAGATACAATAGATTCCAATAATCTTCTATAGTTTTGGTTAGAAGTAATTATCTTCTTTCCTGCAGCTAATGCCCATACCAATCGAGGTGTCAAAGCAGTCTGCATTGGTCGATCAATATCAAGAACACACTCACTCTCCTCCATAATCGTATTATAATCGTCCGCATTTATGGGGTACTCAATAAACAAATTATCATTGTTATCCTCCAACTGTTCTTTAAAGAATGGCATCAATTTGAAGTAATAAGACCATCCTCTTTGTTCACACAGAGGAATTATGAAGTTTCTTATAATGTACGCTCGTCCGTCGTGTTCAGTTCCAATACAACTTATTTTATATTTAAATTCTGGTTGGTACCGTGATTTTTGCATTTCACGAGGTATAAAAAAGGGCAAATATTCTGCTTTCTCATATTTATCAGCATCACTCATATCAAATGTATGAATAGAGTCATACAGATCTTGATGTCGATAATAATCAAACCAATTACTTGCATCCCAAACATACAAATGAATCTTAATATTCATATTTTGTTTCCGAAGATGCTTTAGTAAGTATGAGGAACAATCTTCACCATTAATAATGAAACACTCATCATAACTATGACTTAGAGTTCCTTGCTTTATTTGCTCTTTCCAATATTTATCAATAGGTTTACTTATGTACTCAAACCATATCTTACGAATAGTTTTGTGTCCTACCCAATGATAATACGGACTATCAAAATGCTTAGCAGGAATAAAATCCACTTCATTTCCTGCCAGTACTTGCAATTCTTTTAAAATCAACTTATAAAGGTCCAAATAGGAAGGAGCTATAAATAATATTCTTTTCATATTATAACCAACTTTTATTTACATTTTCTCTTTCATCACGATACCATCCACACTAACATATACATTTTTTTCCCTCTGTTGTTGCCAATCAACAGGTAATTGACAGAACCCCGGATTCCAATAATACTTAGAATCACTATAAATGTTTTTTTTGAAAAATAAAAAATGTAAATAAGGAAGCTCTAATCCATCATAACGATATACTTTGTTTTTATCAAAATCATATTCCCAATATTGACCTAAAGTCGGATTAGGGCTTGTGTAATATTCAACAAAAGATCTACGAGTAAAACGATTACAAAACAATCGGTTAATTAAAGCTAGATATTTGAAGTAATGTAAGCGAAATACCGGCTTAAAGATATAACGATACAGCCTACGTATCAGTCTCATCTCCGGATAAACCATATCACTCCATATACCTTCATCTATTGCATAATTCTTTGTATCTAATAGCAAAGACTGCCAATCTGGAATTTTCAAACATAACTTAGTAAATTTAGATTCCTTACGGATTACCGTAAAGTGACCGGCAATATGATAACTATGCGTAGTGAGCAAATCATATTTTTTAAGATTTCGGATATTTGTTATTATATTTAGATTACCAAAAATAAGATCATTATCACCAAAAGCCCAATAATCATATTCTCTTAAATCTTCAGCATGAATCAATCCATAGAAAACCTTCAAATCACATAACTTATAGGCTTGTGTCGGTCGAAAATTAACATGTAGCACACGAGAGATATGCTTACAATATGCTTCAAAAGAGAGTGTTGTAAAAAGAGTGTTAGAATATACAGTCGCAGGCACTAAACAATCTGTAAAAAACAAAAAGTCTACTTGAGGATTCTTGCTACAGGAGTACAAATACAAATCCATCCATTCTGGCCATTTACCGAAATAAGGCACTATCATTGCTATTTTTGCTTGCATATAAATAAAACCAATTAAAATCGGAGTAATTTCCTAGCTATAGGAAAGCATCCTAAAGCAAGGGCTATATATCCCACTTTCCAACGAATGCTTTTTGAATTGAAAAATGCAGCTTTTTTATTGTACATCCACAATAGTTTCCACGCTTCAATATTACTAAGAGCACTATGCATATAACCTTCAACAAACACACTAAGACGAGCATTTTCCAACTCCTTTTCAAAACCTATTGAAGGCAAATAGTTACAAAGTTGATTATAAAAGGCACAACGTACTTGATAAGTTTTACGAGTATAATTATGAGTAATAGAAGTCTCATTCATCACATAGTGATAATAAGCCTTATTTACATAGGTTATCTTTATCTTTGGGTGCTGCAATAGCTGTACCCAAAAAAGAAGATCTTCACAATAGTCTATCCCTTTTGGAAAATGACATCCATACTGACTGTAACATGATCGTCGCACAAGCTTGTTCCAACAACTACCATGTAACCGCTGAAACATAGCACGAAGTACCACTTCAGGACTAAAAGAAGGAGGTTCTTGCTTTCTATATACACGATTACCATTACTTTCCACGTAGTAATCACAAAATACCACATCCGCATGAGTTGATACGGCTTTTGCGTAGAGATCCTGTAGCATCTCTGATTCCACCCAATCATCGGCATCCGCGTGGATTACGTATATACCACTTGCCGCTTCTATACCGGTTTGACGAGCGGCGCTAACCCCTTCATTCTGTTTATGAATGACCTTAAAACGATGATCCTTATCCGCATATTCTTCACAAATAATACCTGATTCATCCGTGCTACCATCATTTATCAGCAAAACTTCAAAATGACTCCACGTTTGTAATAACAAGCTATCTAAAAGGCAACGTATTTGGTGCTCTGCATTGTAAACAGGTACTATTACGGATACTTGGGTGCTCATTTTAGGTGTTTTTTCTTTAATATTCCTAACTTTCTATTAATGCGATATAAAATATTTTCCCAATAGATTGATGGGTGGTGTGCATAATACATTAATATATACTTTGATAGATATGTACAATCTACAATGGCATTTGGACGAATAATAAAGATACTCTTGTTACTTATTCTGATATCCAAATTTCGTTTGTAGAAATGAGCATACAAGATTTCGCGTTTCTCTATGCGATTCTCCTGATTGATACCAATAGTAAACAAGTGAATACCCTCCTTTTGGTAGATAATATGATGTAGATCTCCACCCTCATTTCTTTTTAGGAAAGGTAATCTGTTCAGGTGGTTCTGATAACAGCTCCATGATTTCCAAAGAGTGTAATCATTGAATAAACTTTGAAACGGAAGTTGAGAGAGCGCAGGACTCTCGAAAATTGCATGATTATCCGTATATCCCATCCAACAGCGTTCAGGGTACAACCCATAATATCGACCTGCTACTCCATAGGGTAGTTCGTCAAACCATTCGTTCTGATCGCTAGCAAATACGTCCTTCCATCCGATATTACGCCATAGCCCTCGTGCAGTCCTCCATACTTCATCAAACTTCGAGTCTATAGTTCTCTGCACGTGGAAATGCCCCCATCCAAGAATATAATCGTGATTGTTTAGTACTTCTTCGGTTAAGAAATGGCGTATATCGCCAAATACCAAATCACAATCGCAATACCCCCAGAAATCATACTTTTGAGTATATTCTGAAAATAGTTTTCCGAAGAGCGGACGGAAGTCGCAAAGCTTGTATGGCTTTTCCAACCAGATATTCATTCCACATATTGACTCCAGTTCACTCTTCACCTGAGTCAACGAGCTCTTTTTGATAATTATATTATCAGAATCGGATTGGATATCTTGATTGGTTACAATCAAGAAATCTACAGTTTTATTTAGTTTGCAGCTTTCCAACCAAAAGGGAAACATTTTGGGAAATCTACCGAAATACGGATGGATTACGAGGATACTCTTCATTTCAAGCGATATATTGTTATAGTCATACTTTCCTTCTCAATATCTTACGATATACTATGTTCTTCACATCATCATTTAAGGCAAAGGCCCACATTATAGTCATCGTAGAAATCACAGACAATGAGCAGACAACCAAAAAGCGACCAAGCCCCGGAGTAATACTGCAATGTACGAGATATGGTATTACACAAGCTACAAGAATCAAAATAAAATTCTTAGCAACAATTTGAATGAAAAATCTTGCAGAAGGGAAATTGATATATTTTTCAACAATCCACATGTCTGCAAGCATGCCAATAAACTGTGGAACTAACGTCATCCAATATGCTGCTGATGGTTCATACCCTAATTTAAGAACGCAATAGATCAATGGCAATTGAATAATGGGGATAGTATTTGCAATTAATGCTACCTGCTTCATATATCCTGCAGCTACAATAGCCTTGTCCAGCATTATGTACGAGTTCATTATCAAAGACGATAGTATCGTAATTTTAATAAACACCGACGTGTATGGAGGCACTTCACCCAACCACAATTCAAGTACATAGTCTATCTCCATAAATACAGGAACGGCGATCAATGATAGTAAAAAAAGTGTGTATTGAGTAATGTTAAATACCAACTTTTCAAACTTTTCCTTCTCTCCAGCTCCATAAAGCTTGACTAATTGAGGCTCTCCTGCAATTATAAATCCATTTACAAACTGACTGATTGTAAACGTTACTGTAGCTGCAAGACCTCTTGACGCATTAACAACCGTATTAAAAAAGACGTTAAGCAGAATTGAAAGACCCTGGTTGTTAGCAACTACAAACAAGTTACCAATAACAGACCACCCTGAAAAAGAGGTCATTTCCTTAAGTAAACCTTTATCTACATGTAAAGAAAATGAACATTCTTCAAATTTCCGGATGCAATAAATTCTATATATGACAATGCTTATCATTCCTACGAACATTTGTAATGCACCATAGATAATAAGCTTATCACCTGGCAAATAGACAAGAACAAAGAGTACAAGGATTTTTGCAACTGCATCATAGATACTCATGTATGCATATATATTGAAATGCTCTTGAGAGGTAATGACAGCTACGAAAGGAGTTTGAGTGATACCCAAAAAGACAGTCCAAACCGAGAATTGGAACACCCAGTTTGCTGCTGTCATACGATCTAGTTCGATATTCAGATGATTGTTTAAGAACCATAATCCAATAGTCTCTAATAGAACAACAACAACGATGCCTATAACCAAGTGTATAACAAAACTTGTTGAAAACGTGTTTTTTAGAAGCTTAGGATCATTCTTACCCAAATTTAAAGACAGAAATCGTCTAGTTCCAGTTTGCAGAATGCCGTTAAGTATAGTAAACATTGCCACAAATCCACCTACAACATTATTTACACCATAATCAGATCTACCCAGTTTCTCCAGCACGATACGTGTTGAGATAAAACTCAGGGCCATGATTATTATTTGTCGCACATACAGATAGATTGTATTTTTGAATATTCGCTTGTTATCCTCTTCCATTTTCTGCAATTAACAGTCGTAACAATAATCGTATTTCTTCACTCCAAGTTTATGCAGTATATTCTTTATAGTTTTCTTAAAGCTATCCTTCTTTCCTTGGTATTCATTGCTATAACCGTATGTCTGCCCCTTCCATGGGGTCAAGGCATGATAGTGCCAATAATACTTTTTATAGGGGAAGGCATTGTCTTTGAACCAAGGTTTTACCGAGTCAATATAGTGGATAATCACCGGATGCTTCTTGTTGGCTTCCCACTGTTCAAGGTATCGTTTTGGTACAGCTTGACCATGATGCAACCAATAGTGACTGAACATGTTGAACTTGAGGTTCAAGGGATAAATACGCTCTATGCAAACCTTATTGATGACATCCTGCTCACCCCATTGGATGATATCCCTATTCTTAGGATCATTAAAGTAAGTAAAGCATGCCTGACGTACATTGTGCTTGCGCCAATTGTCAAGATTGAAATACATCAAACCTGCACAACCGTAGAAAGCATCGAAGGGCATAGAGAGACGAGCCTTGTGGCGCGCAGAGCCTTCTTCATCAGGACTGGCAGCTACATACCAGTTACTCATATCCAGATCGTCGATTTCCTTTAGACTGCCAAGACAGATCATATCAGCATCCACATAGAGCATGCGATCTACCTCTGGGTATAGATCAACTGCATAAAGCTTAAGGGATGGGAAGATACCCCACTTGCCGCATATGGAGAGGTCGATTTCCAGTTCATCTGGGTTGATAACTTTAACGTCAAGCTCATGATGATAGCCCTTCACAAACTGTTGCAGTTTGCGTAGGTTATCATCTGAAATATTGGTAGCCATTACGTGCACGCAGAAATCCATATCCATATTGTTCTCGAAGATAGAACACAGGGTGGTTGCTACATGTGGCACATAAGCATCGTTAGTTACAAAAAGTAAGTGCATTATTATCTTCTAAGTAAGTTTTTTAGAACTTTGAGGGGTTTGTATAATCCAATCTTTTCGAGTATCTCTTTACGTCTCCAGAATATGAGCGCATATACGTAATCATAGCAAGCCCTTTGCTTGCGAAGATAATTATACTTTAAATCAGGTATCCATTGTGTAAAGGCACTCATCTTTTCGCTATAGTTCTTGATCAAGCCGATATCGCCAGCATCCTTGGGTTCCTTGGTTTGCGCATATCGTGTTTGCTTGAACTTCAATAGATTTTGCAATGACATAAACTTAACCTCATTGAACACGAAGTAATGCTCGGGACTAATGATATAGTCGTCTACTGGGTATTCGTAGTATTGTTTCTGTGTCTCATCATGCTCCTCAATATCAGCTATATCTTGATAAACATTAATATTTGTTCCTTGAAGACTGTAGAAATCCAAATCTTTGGCTTCGCGTGCACCATAGATTGCGAGCACCATACTTGAATCAAGAATAAAATTGCCTAACGGAAGGTTGTGTGTTTTGGCAATCTCCTTAAATTGCTCAACAAGCTTGAATGACTTTTTGAAAGTTGTGGGTTTGGCTTTCTCCAGAAAATGTCGCGAAAGGGGGTTAAGAAGTACATTCAAAGCAAGACGTGTTTCGCGCATATTGTCGGTACTATGGCATGACGAAAGGCCTATACCAAACATTTCACGAATCTGAGCCTTCAGTTTGGTTATATGCTCACAAGATTCTCCTCGTGTGACTATGAGCTGTACCTTACCATTGGACGCCCAAACCTCATCGACCTTAACAAGCACATTTTTAAATTCGTTATCAATATTACCCAACCAATCCATGTGCCCATAAATTTGAATCATAAGATTACGAATGGCAGTATAGGTAAATTTGTACTCTACATCGTACATCACATCGGTATTAGCATAAATCATCTCCTGAGCCTTCTTAAGCTTATCAGCACTCTGATGAGCTTGTGGCCAAAGGAAGAATACGTATAGATCGTCATACCAACGGATGCTTTCCAATGCCATATAATCGGAAATGGATGTGGATAACAGTTCATGCTTAAGGTACTGATATCCCTTGAACTGATATTCACGATCCGGAAAGCGAAGAATATTTACCTGTTCGCCAAAATAGGCTGCACACGCAACTCGATGAGCTCCATCCATGGGTATGTAATCTTTATCGACTGGTATGAACGTCCGTTCCTTATCAAAACGACAGTTTTGAAAGTCCTCAATGAGTTTATCAAGAACAGTAATGAAATCATCAAAAGTGTTCTTATCATCACATCCCAACTCCGACATTTTGTTACCAGTCATTGCACCAGTGCGCTCTTTGTAAATATTCTTTGCCCACGAAAGGTTTTTAACACCTTTTACCTTCTGATCTATATAGATGAGAATACCATAAATATCAAAGCGCGCCGTACATAAAAGTTTACGTGCAGCAATGGTCTCTTGGACGCAGTTGTCCTCGAGCGAATATTTAAGATAACTGCCTTTACTTAGTTTATCTAATTGTTGTTGAGTCATTTTGAATTAAATTGAATATTTCACCAAAAACGAGACCATGTGAAATACCTCTACTTATAATTTACTAAATAGGATTTATCAAAGAGGCTAAACCTACAATATTACTTCAATAGTCCTTTTTAATGGACTACTCAGATCATTTTTGCCAAGAAAGATTTCCATAATATGCATTCTTCTATGCTAACCACCTCATCCTCTGGTTATCAGCATTCTTTCTTCTGTTTTCGCCTACGCTATCAAATATTCATAAAAGACCTTCATGAGAGGAAATATCACTCGTCCAAGACGGTGTGACAGAAAACCTTTAAAATAAGCGGCTCCTTTTCTTGCATAACTGCACATTAGCCCATATCCTGATAAGAAAAAGAAAAGAGAAACACATAACGGTCCTATATTCATTTCTTGCGCCCAACTACGTGGACCATCCACAAACACAAATTTTGTTTCTCACTAAGACTTTTGCTAGCATTTTTGCAGATAATTACCACACAAATAATAAATAAGAATAGAGTAATAATCATATAAATGCAAGTACTCTCAATTTACTTTATGTTCTCCATAACCGTAACCATAGCCATAACGTTTACCATAGCCGTAGTATTTACCATACTTTCCATACCCATAATAATAGCCATATTTTTTCTTTTGAAGATCTAGACCATTAATGACCGTACAAAGATTTGGTAGTTTTTTATTGTTGGCCAATTCATTAATTAATGTATATTCAGCTTTTCGAGTATAATCAGCACGGCAGACATAGACTGATAAATCCGCAACACGACCTATGAGTAAAGTATCTGTAACCATACCTATCGGGGCCGTATCCAATATTACATAATCAAAGTTCGTCTTTAATATTTCTATCGCCTTTTCCAAACCGTCACGGGCTAGTAGTTCCGTTGGATTAGGCGGTACTGTTCCACCGGGAAGAATATACAAGTTCTTACTCAAATCCGAAGGCTGAATGATCTCCATCAAATCCTTTTCGGAGTCGGACAGGTATTGAGTGATTCCTCTCTCCTTTCTCGGAATGTTGAATACTTTGTTCAAACCAGGTTTACGGATGTCGAGACCTACAATGACAACCTTTTTCCCTAGTAAAGACAAACTGACGGCAAGGTTGGAAGAGACGAACGATTTCCCTTCGCCACTGACTGTTGATGTCACCAATATCACTTTCTGACCATGAGAAAGCATAAACTGGAGGTTTGTACGTATATTGCGGAAAGTCTCACTCATCAGAGTGTTCTGATTCTCAAACACAGCAATAGAACCTTGCTTCTCGTCTGCCACTGGAATATCCCCTACAACAGGAACACAAGTCAGTTTCTCCACATCAGCACGTCCTTCAATTTTAAACCTAGTCAAACTAATCAAGAAAATAATACCGACAGGTAAACCTACTCCCAGCACCAGAGCAATCATATAAATCATTTTAGGTTTCGGAGATACCGGGCCACCTTCAGCCATCGGCTCATCAATAATCTTCGCATTATTCGCAGTAGCGGCTAAAGTAATAGCATTCTCTTCACGCTTCTGCAAAAGCATCAGATAAAGCCCAGCCTTGATTTCCTGCTGACGTGCAATACTTACATATTGACGTTCCTGTCCCGGAGCATCACTGATGCGACGAGAGAAACGCCCGGCTTCGCGATCCAAATCAGCCTTCACGATAAGCAAACCTTGCAAAGTACCATCAATAGCTGCTTGTACATTCGCTTTCATGGCACGAATACTCGTATCCAAATTCACAATCATAGGATTATTCTCTGTAGAAGTACGGAGTAAACGCTTGCGTTCAAAAATCAATTCATTATAACGACCTATCTGAGTAGTCAAACCATTATCAGACAAACCAATATTAGCAGGTAATACCTCATATTCATTCAACGGATTACTAATGTATTTGGTAAGATCACGAATCAAATTGATTTGAGTTCCATTCTCTACACGCTTTCTTTCATATTCTGCATTCCCTTCAACAGCTAATTGGGCATCACTGCCAATATTAGTTAACCCAGCATTTCTTTTAAAAGCTTCCAATTTATCTTCTGTACTTCCGAGTTCTTCATTAATAATTTTAATACGTTCATTAATAAATTCCTTAGTTTTCTCTGCAACCTCATTTTTGTCATTATTCGTATTACGATTATACATTTCTATCAACTTATTGATAAAATCTTGACCACGCTGTATATTCGTATTCATCAATGAAACAACAGCAACGGAAGTCGTCTTAGAAGTCGGCTCTACATTTATTGCCCACTGATACCCTTTTGCCACCCCAAATGGCTGACTAACTATAGCACTGATATTTCGCGTAACATTCTGCCCTTCTATCTTCCCATTTGATAAAGAATCTTTCAATGCAAACCCAAATGTACCTACGTCTGTAGGCAACACCGCTGGAAGTTTATCAAAATGTTTATTATACTCATTCAAACCCACTTTTAAATTTACATCCAAACCACCTTCCTGCGTAAGCTTCATATCAATCATTGCTACACCCGGCAAATTATCTGCCTCCTGTGCTGTCAAATTCACAATTATCGGAGAGGTTTTATACAACTCTTTTTTAGGAAATTCATCCTCATCATAGTAAGTAATATAAAGTTCCA
>CDYM01035046.1_pt1 | contig 26079 bp, 10 predicted proteins | sample 554981 | NCBI WGS metagenome assembly CDYM01 (sample SAMEA3182081, study PRJEB8094) | gut metagenome | biome: human; feature: gut; material: Stool; isolation source: human stools | place: Canada | collected 2012-12-04 | reverse complement strand
TTTGCCGTTTATTTGATTGGTGCATTCGTAGCAGGTTTCTCTATGTGTTTGCTTAACACTGTAGTAAACCCGATGTTGAACAAACTGGGTGGTGAAGGTAACAAAGGTAACCAGCTTATCCAGGTGGGCGGCTCTTTCAACTCTGTAATGGCTACCATCACTCCGATGTTCGTTGGTATCCTGATCGCCGGATCTATCGAAAAAGCTACTATCTCTCAGATTTTCCCTGTAATGTACACCGCAATGGCTGTATTCGCTTTCGCATTCTTCGTACTCCTGTTTGTACGCATTCCGGAACCGAACGCTGCTGCTACAACTGAACCAATCAGCACACTGATGAAAGGTGCTTTGAAGTTCCGTCACTTTGTATTGGGCGCTATCGCTATCTTTGTATATGTAGGTATTGAAGTAGGTGTACCGGGTACTCTGAACCTGTTCCTTACTGACCCTGTAGAAAAAGGCGGTGCCGGTATCGCTTCTACAATCTCCGGTTTCGTAGTAGGAACTTACTGGTTCCTGATGTTGATCGGTCGTCTGGCCGGTGCTTCACTCGGTGCAAAAGTTTCCAGTAAAGCGATGCTTACATTTACATCCGCTCTGGGATTGATTTTAGTATTCCTTGCTATCTTCTCTTCTACAGGAACATTGGTGAATCTGCCTGTACTACAACAAAGCGCAACTGGCGGTTTGTCATTCGGTTTTGCAGAAGTGCCCATTAACGCTATGTATTTGGTATTAGTTGGTCTCTGTACTTCTATCATGTGGGGTGGTATCTTCAACCTTGCTGTAGAAGGACTGGGTAAATATCTGGCTGCTGCTTCCGGTCTGTTTATGGTACTGGTATGCGGTGGAGGTATCCTGCCTGTAATTCAAGGATGGGTAGCTGACGTAGCCGGTTTCATGGCTAGCTATTGGGTAATTATCGCTGCTCTGGCTTACTTGCTGTACTACGGTCTGGTAGGTTGCAAGAACGTAAATAAAGACATTCCAGTAGAATAAAAAATCTGAATTTAATTTATTCACCTTATAAAATTGATTTATCATGGATATAGAACACGTAAGAAGTCGCTTCATTAAGCATTTTGATGGAACTACAGGATTTATATATGCCTCTCCGGGTCGTATCAACCTGATTGGCGAACATACTGACTACAACGGTGGATTCGTATTCCCCGGAGCTGTAGACAAAGGTATGCTTGCTGAAATCAAACCGAACGGCACTGACAAAGTAAGAGCTTATTCTATCGACCTGAAAGATTATGTAGAATTTGGTCTGAACGAAGAGGATGCTCCCCGCGCAAGCTGGGCAAGATACATTTTCGGTGTATGCCGTGAAATGATCAAACGTGGCGTAGACGTGAAAGGATTCAATACCGCTTTCTCCGGCGATGTGCCTCTGGGTGCAGGTATGTCTTCTTCTGCTGCTCTGGAAAGTACATATGCTTTCGCATTGAATGAACTGTTCGGTGAAGGTAAAATCGACAAATTTGAATTGGCTAAAGTAGGTCAGGCTACTGAACACAACTACTGCGGTGTAAACTGCGGTATCATGGACCAGTTCGCTTCTGTATTCGGTAAAGCTGGCAGCTTGATCCGTCTGGACTGCCGTTCACTAGAATATCAATATTTCCCATTCCATCCGGAAGGTTATCGTCTGGTATTGATGGATTCAGTAGTGAAACACGAACTGGCTTCTTCTGCTTACAACAAGCGTCGTCAGAGCTGTGAGGCTGCTGTTGCTGCTATCCAGAAAAAACATCCGCATGTAGAATTCCTGCGTGACTGTACAATGGACATGCTGGAAGAAGCGAAAGCTGATATCAGCGCTGAAGATTATATGCGTGCCGAATATGTAATCGAAGAAATCCAACGCGTACTTGATGTTTGCGATGCGCTGGAAAAAGACGATTACGAAACAGTAGGTCAGAAAATGTACGAAACTCACCACGGTATGAGCAAATTGTACGAAGTGAGCTGCGAAGAACTTGACTTCCTGAACGATTGCGCTAAAGAATATGGTGTAACCGGTTCACGCGTAATGGGTGGCGGCTTCGGTGGTTGTACTATCAACCTTGTCAAGAACGAACTGTATGACAACTTCGTTGAAAAGACAAAAGAAGCTTTCAAAGCTAAATTCGGCAGAAGCCCGAAAGTATATGATGTAGTAATCGGTGACGGTTCACGCAAAGTAGAATAAGTTATTATTCATCAGAATTAAATAAGCAGGGCGTCTTTCCGGAATGGAAGGACGCCCTTACTTTTCAATTAACAAAAATCTAAAAACCTATTATCTAACCTAACCCTATAATTTCCTGTTTATTGTACGCCTTCCGTTGTCATCTGAATGCGTTTCATGGTACCGTCCTCGTTATAATACAAACGATCGATGCAGACGGAACGGCGGAAACTGCCTCCGGCTGTATTGATGCTTCCATTATGATAAATGAAATACCAGTCGCCCTTGAACTCGATAATAGCCTGATGATTGGTATTGGAATTGCCGGCTATCTCATTAAGGATGCCTTTGTATTCCCAAGGTCCGGTAATGCTACGGCTCATGGCGTAGCATATCTTTTCCGGAAATTCAGAAGCATATGAAAGGTAATACCAGTCTCCACACTTATGTATCCACGGAGCTTCCGTATATCGGGGCAGATGAACCGGTACGATAGGACCATCCAGCTCGATCATATTCTTTTTCAGTTTGACATAGTAGCATTGGGTATTCCCCCAATAAAGATATGCCTGTCCGTCGTCGTCAATAAAAACAGTCGGATCGATATCTTCCCAAGAGATCTTGGTAAATTCGGTCGTCATATCATTGGTGATCAGTGCGGAACCACGGGCATCCACAAAAGGACCGACAGGCGAATCAGATACGGCTACACCGATGGATTTTCCGTGAATAGTGCCGTGTTCCACCGTCACATACCAATAGAACTTCCCGTCACGTTCTATCACCTGACTAGCCCATGCTTCCCCTTTTGCCCAACTGAAATCTTTGGCTTTCAAAGGTACAGGATGCTCCGTCCATGTTTTCATATCGGGAGACGAGAATACACACCATTCATTCAACTGGTAATGTTCTTTGGGAGGAGGACATTCATCATGTCCGGCATAAATGTACACCTTACCGTCATGCACCATAGCACCCGGATCGGCTGTATATTTATATTTTATGATGGGATTGCCATTGGCTACAAAAGTAGTGTCATTCTGCGCAGACAGCCCGGAAAAGGCTGCCAATACGCATGAAATCATAACTAGTTTAACGCTATTCATTTTATTTCTTCGTGAATTTATAAACTGCAAACGTGTTCGGTCCGAGTTCGGTGGTTAACGCATGACCATTGATCGTTACCGGTGTCTCCTGCGGAGTGATGGCAAACGGTTGTTCAAGCGTATTATCTTTGTCCTGATCGAGTGAGCTAAGAGTGATGCAACGTCCTTCGGACAATACATCCTGCTTTTTCAGACCTTCGAAAGTCAAGGATACAGGCTGTGTCTTATCGGAAGTATTAGCTACTTTGACAATCAGTTCGTTCTTATCCTTATCATAGACTGCACTGGCAAAAAGTCCGTTTTGTCCTTCCGCCCCTGTTACCGGTTTCTTGTTCATAGTGAGAGGAAGTACATTCGTTCCTTTGTTCTGTGCGTACAGCTGCTGCACATAATAACTTACGGTACGCACCGAGTTAAGATTATCAAACCAAATCATGTCCGGACGCCATTGCCATCCCTCCACATGAGCGAAAAGCGGCGCATAAGTAGCCATATGTACGATATCGGCATTACGTTCCAATCCGGTCATGAAGGCTGCTTCGAGCAAGGCAGCATGGAAGTGGTTCCATTTCTTTCCTTTTCCGTGACAAGCATATTCGCCGGCAAATACTTTCGGTCCTTTGCGGTCATAGTTATCATAGCGTGCTCCCTGACTGAGGAACCAGCTTTCGGGACGGTAGAAGTGTTCGTCTACCAGATCAGCTTTCAGACGCTTCATCTCAGGCCACAGGTAATCAAATTCTTTTCCTTCGGAATTCGGGCCGGAACTGCCTACAATCATGATTTCCGGATGCGCCTTGCGAAGAGCCTTGATAAACGGTTCGAGACGTTCGGGATACTCTTTTCCCCACTGTTCATTACCGATGCCCAGATATTTCAAATTAAAAGGTGCCGGATGTCCCATATCGGCACGTACTTTCCCCCAAGTCGTGTTCACGTCTCCATTGGCAAATTCGATCAGATCGAGTGCATCCTGAATATAGCTGTCCAGGTCGCAAACTGCTACGTGAGCTTTTTCTTCATTGTTCTGATACTGACAGGCAAGTCCGCAGTTCAGGATCGGAAGCGGTGCCGCTCCCATTTCTTCAGAAAGAAGAAAATATTCATAGAATCCCAGTCCGTAGCTTTGATAATAATCCGGATAGAAACGATGGGTAAAGGTATATTGCCAGCGATTTTCGTTCAATGGACGGTTTTCTACCGGCCCCACGGATTTCTTCCAGTCATAACGGGTTTCGAGATCCGTACCTTCAACGATGCAACCACCGGGGAAACGGAAGACTCCCGGATGAATATCCGCCAAAGCCTGCGCAAGGTCTTTGCGAAGACCGTTCTCATGTCCCTTCCAAGTATCGACAGGGAAAAGGGAAATATGCTCCAAGTCTACCGTACCCTGGGAAGCAAGGAAAATACGAAGCGTTGCTTTGGGATTGGTAACACCCGCTTTTAAGATTACCTGATACTTCTTCCAGTCTTTGGAATCAATGGTCAGTGTCTGAGAGGCAAAAGCCTGATGTTCGCCCATAGATTTGGTATCTACAAGTTCCACACGTATCTTTTCACCTGTACCTCCGTGCGGCAGACGTGCCCACACAGAGAAGCGGTATTCTTCACCTTGCTTAACCCCGATGCCGAAGAAGCCTTCATTATCCAGTCCGGTATGCTTGTGGGCATGTCCCGGATTATCAAGACGCACATAATGCGGATTGCGTTCAAAAGGACCGTCATCCTGCAAAGTCACCTTTCCATAAGTCTTCCATCCCATCAGACGCTGAGGGAATTCGAATGAACGGTTCTTTACCAGTTCGGCATAAAGTCCGCCATCGGCAGCATAATTGATGTCTTCAAAAAAGAGTCCGTACATTGTCGGCTGGATTTCAGCACCCAACTTCTTAGTCTGGATCACCATTTCATTGGTTTGCGCATGAAGCGCCATGCCGGTAGATAAGGCTAATGCAGCCAGTAATTCTGTGTATCTTCTCATGGTTTTCAATAAAAATTATATATAGTTATTTGATTCTTTTTCCCCAGACAGAACGTCCCCGGCTATCGAGTCCGGTAAAGAGAATTGTTTCGGTTTCGTTCTCCCAATCGTGTCCTGCAAAGATAACCAGATTCTCAATCTTCTCCGAGTTCAAATCTACCATTAATAGATGTTTTTCGGTCAAAAAGGACCATTTTCCATTCATTTGAACTATATTCCATTCGTTATCGGTCATCTGCCCTTTGCACGTGCCGTCTTTTACCAAAGTCACTCGGGTGGACAAGTTCCATTCCTTCTCTTTCAGTTCTCCCTCTCCCCATAAGATCTGTCCGGCTTCCAGCTGACGTTCGTATGCCGGTTCCTGCACTCGTATGATTTCCCATTCACCGACCAGATCTTCTTTGCTGAATTGACGCGAAGCAGTCCCTGCATATCTCTCGGGAGAAGCGACCGGCCAGCCTTCGGGAGTGAAGAACAACTGCCGTATATGTAACACCATTAACTGATTTTGCGGTGACAGACGTCCCTGATGTGCCATAAAATAGTTTCCTTCACCGTCAGAAAAGACGGCACAATGCGCTGTACCCGCCCATCCGGTATGGTTCTCAAAACGATATGGTGCAGTCAGTATCGGGAAGTTGTTGGTCGTATCTTTCACAGCCTTGCCAAAGTAGTCCGTAAACGGACCTTCGGCAGCATCCGAACGGCTGACACGTACATTATAAGTCGTCATCAGCGGATCATAGGAAGTGAAAAGATAATATTGTTTCAGCTCCGGATGATAGATTATTTCCGGTGCTTCGAGATTGTTCTTCCGATAGTTGGCACGCCGTGCTACAAGGTGCCCCAAATCGCCTTCGTTTAAGGCTAATCCGGTTTCAGGATTCAGTTCGACGCAATACAGACCACCGAAGAAGGAGCCGTAATGCATCCACCATTTACCAGTATTTTCATCTGCTATGACGCTCGGATCGATAGCATTCATCGCGGTAGAATCATCTGTTTTAACGATACAGCCTTTCTGCGTCCATGGCCCTTCGGGAGAAGTTGATTCGGCAAGTCCTATATAGGATGTTTTACGTCCGAATGCGGATACGCAATAGTAGAGGCGGTATTTATCTTTATAAGGGATGATATACGGTGCCCAGATATTGGTCGCCCCCTGCCCTCCTGCATGAGACTGTACCCAGTGAACCGCTTCTTCCGGTATTTCCGGAAATGCCCATCCCAGAAATTCCCAATGTACCAAATCCTTAGAACGGCGCATCTGGATAAACCCCAACGGCACGCCTTTCTCTCTCGCTTCTTTCCGGTTCTCACCGAAAATCGCATCTGTAGAATACATATAATAATAGTCGCCCAGCTTCCGGCAGGACGGATCGTGTACATTGTATGTTCCCCATTGACGGTAATCTTCCATTTTGGCTACTGATAAATAATTATCATCCCAAGAATTAGCAGAAGGAGTCGGAGTAAACACGGAAGAAGTGCAACTTACAAAGAAGCTGCCTGCTACTAAAAGAACTGGCAAAAACAAGTTTTTCATAATATCTGTGTATTCGTTCATCAATTATGCTACAAAAATACGCCCCGTTTCCCCTATGAAAGGTGGACATACGAACACGATTGGTGGACAATCCGATAATCTGCTGAAAAGAAGCTCTTCCCATTTTTGTGATTGAAGAGATTCTTCTAACTTTGCCCTTATTAATACGTACATATATGAAAAAACACCTACTTATATACCTTATAATATATAGTATCTGTTCACTGGCCGGACAGGTTCGGGCACAGGAACGGTTTGCCGACCGCTATAATATTACGTATGTGACCATGAACGAGGGGCTTCCACATAATTTTATCGACGATTTGTACAAAGACAGCCGGGGGTTTATGTGGATTTCGACTGCCGGAGGCGGGCTTTCCCGTTATGATGGCTATGAGTTTGTAAACTACACTCCCAATAATCACCAATGCAAACTAAAAAGCAACTTTATACGCAATGTCTGTGAAGACGCCTTCCAACGCCTTTGGATCGTCTCCGAAGGGGGAACGGATATTATTGACTTATCTACTTTAAAACCGATTATCCCCCATGACCCGAAAGGGATACTTCCAAAGATACTGGAACTACCGGCTACCCGTATCATGAAAGATACGCAAGGCTGTATCTGGCTTCATTGCGACAACGCCCTTCACCGTATCGAATTCAATGACAAAGGGGAAGTGCAAATCCTGTCTACACTCAGCCCTGTCTATCTGAATGGTCCGGACATTGCTCTGAAAGACATTGACGAGGATGGGAAAATATGGATGGGAAACAATGGAGAAATACGAAAAGTGGCATTAAGTCCGCAAAAGAGACTGGTAACCACTCCCATAGCCGACTGCCTGAAGTTCGAAGCGGGAACTTATATTTCGGATTTCCTCAGCAAAGAGAATGAAGTCTGGATCTCCAGTGACCGCGGACTATTCCGCTATAATAAAACTGGAAATGTGATAAAACGATATGAGCATGATTCCGGCAATCCCTATTCCCTGTCGCAAAATTATCTGACAAATTTAGCTATCACCGATGACAAACAATTAATCGTCGCGACACTACGTGGTATTAATATCTATAACCCGATGACGGATAATTTTGAACGTATAGCCTGTGACCTTCCAAATGGCGGCACCAATCTGCTGAACAGTAACTTTATTAATTGCATATTGACTGATGGAGAACATATCTGGTTCGGTACGGAAACCGGAGGTATCAATCTGTTGAATCCACGGCAACTATCGATACGGAGCTACCGGCATGACAAGGAAAATCCGTCAAGTTTATCCTATAATCCTGTTAATGCAATTTATGAAGATGTATACGGAACCTTATGGGTAGGGACAGTAGAAGGCGGACTGAACAGAAAAGAACGGAACAGCGAAGATTTCACCCATTATACACGTGAACACGGAGGACTGAGTCACAACTCCGTCAGTGCCCTGACTGCCGATACCGACAATCACTTATGGATAGGTACATGGGGAGGAGGTCTCAATCTGCTTGATCTGAAAGCTCCCCGACAGATACTGGAGGTAATTTCCTCACAGACCGGCGGAGGCTTTCCGATTAACTTTATCGGAGTATTGAATTATGACCCTATTAATGAAGGTATATGGATAGGCGCCAATCAAGGACTCTATTTTTATGATCCGGTAAAAAAGGAAATAACTGCTCCGTTACCGGATAAGGCTGCTGAAAATATTCATGGCTGTATCGGTTCCATTATCGATAAGGAGGGTAAACTTTGGGTCGGTTGTCTGGAAGGGGTTTATATCATCGATCTGCATTCCCGTTCCTCTAAAGGAGAATTCCAGTACAGGCACCTGAACTACAAACTGGACGATCCGTCCTCCCGCCTGATTGAGAAAATAACCTGCTTTTATCAAGGTAAGGACGGTACTTTATGGCTGGGCAGTAACGGATATGGCATTTATCAACGAAAAATCGATGCTCAAGGAAAAGAACAGTTTATCTCTTATAGCACAGCGCAAGGACTACCGAACAATAGTATTCGGGGAATACTGGAAGATAACAACGGTAACTTATGGATCAGTACCAATAATGGACTCTCCTGTTATCACCAGGCAGAGAATCGTTTCATTAACTATACCATACAGGATGGTCTGATTGACACACAGTTTTATTGGAACGCCTCATGTGGTTCTTCTCATGACTTACTCTATTTCGGCAGTGTAGGCGGATTGGTTGCAATCGAAAGTAATCGTCCGGCGATGTCTCTTCCAGCTGCCAAAGTACGTTTCACCCGCCTGCGGATAGGTAATGAAGAAATATTGCCGGGCAGCGAATACCTGTCGGAAGATATTGCCATAACGACGGAACTGAAACTGCATGAAAAAGAGAAATCTTTCTCACTCGAATTTGCAGCGCTCAACTTTGAGTCAAACAATACAGCCATATACAGTTATCGTCTGGTCGGTTTTGACGATAAATGGGTACAGGTTCCGGGCAACCGTCGTTTCGCCAGTTATACGAATTTACCTCCCGGTTCATATACTCTACAGGTCAGATACACTCCTGATGGTGAGAACGAGGGAGAAAACATAACGGAACTGAAGATTACGATTGTACCTTATTTCTATAAGACTGTATGGTTTATTCTATTCATCATCGTATTGTTATCTGTCAGTGTATGGCAATTCTATCAATGGCGCATCCGTAATCTGAAACGGCAGAAAGAATATCTGCACCGCACGGTAGAAGAACGTACTCATGAACTGGAACAGCAAAAGCATCTGTTAGAAAATCAAACGGATGAGCTGTCACGCCAAAACCATATGCTGATTCAACAGAATGAGAAAATCACGAGGCAGAAGGCACAACTGATTCGTATGTCCCGTAAAGTACAGGAATTGACGCTTGACAAGATTTCATTCTTTACGAATATTACTCACGAATTCCGTACACCGATTACCCTCATTATCGGTCCTATCGAACGTGCGTTAAAATTAAGCTACAATCCGCAAGTCATTGAGCAATTGAACTTCGTGGAACGCAATTCCAAATATCTATTGTCTCTCGTCAATCAGTTGATGGATTTCCGGAAGGTAGAGTCCGGCAAACTGGAGATTGTGAAGACTCGGGGAAATTTTCTGAAATTTATCGATTCACTGATCACTCCGTTTGAGGTATTCGCTCAAGAGCGGAACATTGTGCTCAAACGCTATTACCGGATGGAAATGCCGGAGATCTTGTACGATGAGGAAGCAATGCGTAAGGTGGTCACCAATCTGTTGAGTAACGCTATCAAGTTTACTCCTAACGGGGGAACTGTGTCTCTCTACCTATCTGCTCTTTTCGCCAAAGACAGTGAAAAAGAGACTCTGTATATTTGCGTCAAGGACAGTGGTTCGGGCATCCCTGAGGAAGACCTCAATCGAATTTTCAACCGCTTCTACCAGTCGCAGAATCAAGTGAAATATCCGGTATACGGACAAGCAGGAACAGGCATCGGTTTATACCTCTGCAAACGGATTGTTCAAATGCACGGCGGAGAGATCAAAGCATTCAATAACCGTCATGCGGGATGCTCTTTCCGCATCCTCCTCCCCTTGCAACGAAATGAAAGGAAAGACGAAAAGACAATCATTATTGATCACAACGATTCGTCCGCAATTCCTGTTCAGGATTCCGGCTCTCCAAAAGAGAAAGAGGCTTTAAGTATACTGGTTGTGGAGGATAATGCTGATATGCGGGGATATATCCGGTCTATTCTTCGTGAACAGTATCATGTACTGGAAGCTGCAAATGGCGAAGAAGCACTACATATACTTAATAGTAATCCAATAGACTTTATTATCAGTGATTTGATGATGCCTGTCATGGACGGAATCGAACTGTCCCGAAAGGTAAAGGAAACATTTGCCATTTCGCATATTCCTTTCCTGATGCTGACTGCCAAAACCTCACAAGAAGCCCGACTGGAAAGCTATCGTATGGGAGTGGACGAATATCTGCTGAAACCTTTTGATGAGACATTATTATTGACCCGTATTCAGAATATTCTGGAGAACCGGAAACGATATCAACGTAAATTTACGCTTGATATGGACGTGGACGTACTTAATATGGAAGAAGAATCCGGTGATAAGAAGTTCCTCAATCAAGTAATGGAAGTTATCAAAGAGAACTACAAGAACTCCTATTTTGAAGTCAGCGATTTTTGTGAAGCCGTCGGAGTAAGCAAAAGCCTGCTGAACAAAAAACTGCAAAACTTAATCGGTCAGTCCGCCGGACAGTTCATCCGGAATTACAGACTGAACATCGCACGGGAATTGATTCTGAAGAATCGGGAAACGAAGAATATGAATATAGCGGAAGTTGCCTACGAAGTAGGATTCAATGATCCCAAATATTTTACAAGATGCTTCACGAAACATTTCAATGTGACACCAAGCGCACTGCTGAATAACGAAGAATAACTGATATAAGGGTTGCTATTATGAAACAATGATAGCAGCCCTTCGTCTTAAAATGAGCTCATTTTAAGAGACATCCGTCCAAGATTATACTCAAAGTGTAAAAAAGACACTTATATAACCGTTTATCCACCTCGAAAATTCATTTGTCCACCTTTAATATACTCATCGGTTGTATTTTTGCGACACTACAACGAGTAGAATTATTGTTGAACCATTAATATCAATATCTATGAAGACAAGGAAATGGCCGTTACTACTTATGGCAATTCTTACCGTTCTCAGCATGAGTTCTTGTCAGGATTGGGGAGAAGCCGATCCACCGGCAGGAAATCAAAAACTTCCGGCAAAGCCGGATACCTCCGCTAAATTAATAGCTGAATTTACATTTGACGAAGATTTCAACTCTACTGCCACCGAAGGCGAAACACCTATATCGGGGGAAGGTTTTGCATACAGTGCAGATCAGGAGATTCCGGAAATCGTACAAGATGATGAAAGAGAAAGTGGAGTTATGCACGCCAACGGCGGATACCTCCGCATTCCCAACCCTCTTATCGGTGCAGATATCCAGACAGGAGTCTCATTTAGTTTCTTCGTAAAATCTACTAAAACAGACCATACAGGCGCACTGATCTCATTCAGTGACGGAACGAACAAACTGTATTTCACTGCAAATGCTTTTTTGAGCTATACCGGCACAGGAGGCTATCTGGACGTAAATGATCCGGAAGTCAGTGTAACGAACGCAATGCCTTACGGGACATGGCATTATGTTGCCTTGACTTTCACAGAGAAAGGATACGCCATTTATATCGATGGCACCAAGAAATACGATACCAACAACCATGCCAGCATCAGTTCCGGAAAGACAAGGGCTGTGAGCGTAGGTGACTTCGATTATTCCAATATGATCGATTTATTGTCATCTGCGACCTATATATATTTAGGCTATGGTTCGGATACGGAAACAGCCGAAGCCTATTATGATGATCTGAAGATCTGGACAAATACTTTCTCGGACAGCGATGCTCAGGGACCGAATATCGGTAGCGGAATACATGTGCCCGATCCTGTTTATAAAGCTACTTTCGAAACGACTACCGGACTACAGATCATTGGCGGTGGCAGCTTTGTTACAGATGATAATAGCGCCTTCGGAACCGTATTCAAGAATATCCCCGGAGGAATGCGTCAGAATTACTTGTTGCTTCCGGAAGATGTAATGTCACATTCTGCCGAAACGAAGGAGATGTCTATCGGTATGTGGGTGAATGCGAAGGATGCCGGAATCTCATCCACTTATATGTGGTCACCATTATTCAGTGCTCACGGGCAGGCACCGGGCATAGCAGGTACTGCCAATACAGACAACTGGCCTATGTTTGCATTGTATGTAAGAGGAACATTACAACTGAATAATGCCGGATGGTGCAACTTTGATGATGCACAGAATGTAAATGGTACCAATGCTCTATATCATGACGCCACTGACTGGTTAGCCGATCACGGGTGGCATTACTATACAGTAACTCTCACCGCTACTTCCGCCAAAGTATATATGGATGGCGAACTGAAGAACGAATGGCAGGTGGCAGGTACCGGAGATAATAATACAATTGAAGGTGCATTCATTTATGGTGCCAACTACAAATACATCACTTTAGGCGGAAATCAGGCGTTCGACTGGGGCGATCCCGATCCGGGATTCATGTTTGACGACTTCGCAGTCTATAACAAAGAATTGTCTCCGGAACAGATCAAACAGATTATGGAAGACAAGACTTTGGCTCTGCCTACTCCTGTCTACATCAATACCTTTGAAGAAGGAACCGGAGATGCAAAAATCGTAGGTTCGGGCAAAATAGTTTCAGTGGAAGACAAAGGGTTCGGACAAATATTCCAGAATGTAGCCGGTTCTAAAGGCACTAATTATCTGATGTTGCCTCAGGATGCTCTTTCCCACTCCGTAGAATCTCAGGAAGTGAGTATTAGTGTATGGGTGAATGCCAAGAATGCAGGAGCATCGGACGATTATCGCTATTCTCCCCTATTCACGGCATACGGAAACGAGCCGTCGGCAGGATCAGAGAATATATGGCCATTGTTTGTCCTGCAATCCCGCGGACTTGCCCAAATAAACTGTAACGGATGGACAGACTTCACCGCCGCACAAAATGAGAAAGGTGTCAACACCGTTTATTGCTCGGAATATGCAGCAGATGGAATCGTTTGTGAGGAAGACTGGCTGAAGGATCATGAATGGCATCTTTACACAGCCGTTCTCACGTCTACCACCTGTAAAATCTACATTGACGGAGAAGTCGCCAACTCATGGACAGTATCGGGCAGCGGTGACGGCAATACCATCTCCGGAATATTCACCAACGGTGCAGACTTGAAATACATCTCATTGGGCGGAAACCAGGCATGGACATGGGCTGACCCTGATCCCGGATTTATGTTCGACGACATCGCTATCTACAACAAAGCACTGACAATCGATGAGATACAGGCTATTATGAAAAAGAAAAAGAATTAAACCTTAAAGTTTAGTATACATGAAAAATTTTATACTGATACTCTGCCTCGCCACATTCAGCCAATGGGTGTATGCGCAGAACAAGCAGATCACCGGACGGGTAGTTGATACCAAAGGCGAAGCCGCCATTGGTGCAAGCATACTTGAAAAAGGAACTACAAACGGAACCATTACCGACTTTGACGGTAATTTCAAACTGACGGTCGGACCGAAAGCCGTGTTACAAATCAGTTATATCGGTTATAAGACACAGGAAATACCAGTAGCCAACAAGACGAAACTGAATATCACTATGGAGGAAGACACGGAAGTGCTGGATGAAGTCGTAGTGGTCGGATACGGTGCGCAGAAGAAAGAAAGTGTGGTAGGTGCCATCTCGCAGGTTTCTTCCAAAGAACTGTTGAAATCTCCGGCAGCCAATATTTCACAAGCGATTGCCGGTAAGATTTCGGGTGTAATCACTTCTCAGACTTCCGGTGCGCCGGGGGCTGACGATATGAAGATTTATATCCGTGGCCGTGCTTCTTTCGCAGGAGACAACCAGCCGTTGATTTTAGTAGACGGTGTAGAACGCGAGTTCTCACAGATTGCTCCGGATGATATCGAATCGATCTCTACGTTGAAAGATGCTTCCGCTACTGCCGTATATGGTGTGCGTGGTGCAAACGGTGTGATGCTGATTACAACAAAACGCGGTAAGGAACAGAAACCGACTGTCAGCCTGACCGCCAACTGGCAAATACAGTCCCCTACCCGCCAGGATACTTATCTGGATTCTTACAATTCGGTTGTATTGCTGGAAGAAGCGCTGGCTAACGACGGACTGCCTTCTCAATATTCGGCATCCGACATCGAAATGTATAAAAGAGCCTCAGCAGGACAACTCAGCGGAATCGATGCCCTCCTCTACCCGAATGTAGACTGGTATGACACCGTTTTGCGAAACAGTGCACCGGCACAACGCTACAATGTCAATATACAGGGCGGTACCAAACGTATGCGTTACTTTACTTCTGCCGAATATTATAACCAACAGGGATTGTTCAAGGAATTCAGTCAGGACGAATACGGAAACAAGTCAAACTCCAGCTTCAAGCGTTTCGCTTTCCGTGCCAATCTCGACTTCCTGATGACCAAAGACCTGACTCTTTCCGTCAACTTCGGGACACGTTTCGAAGAACGCAGAGGACCGAACTCGAATGAATCGAGAGACGGAACTTACAGTCAGGCATTTTATGAAATGAATCATACACCGGGATGGTTGTTTCCGGTATCCTATACCGTAGGTGAAGGTGAAGACCAGAAGACATTGTACAGTGGCAGTTCACAATACCAGAATAATATCGTGGCACGTTTTGCCAAAGCCGGTTTCTACCGCTCCACCAATACGATCAATGAAACAAATTTCATTGTGGATTATAAGATGAACTGGCTCACCAAAGGGCTGGCAGCAAAAGGAATGTTATCTTTCGACTACGACGCTTACTATAGGCGTGCTTTCAATGCCGACTTTGCCACTTATGAGCTGAATGACCGTACTAATTACAATTCAATAGACGCCTATACCCAGTTCAATACGGACACGGAACTTGCTTATCTGGGCAATGACCAGACTACCACTTATAAACTTTACATGGAATTCCAGCTGAACTGGGCACGAAAATTCGGCAAACATGACATTACCGCTATGGCACTGTACAACCAAAATGACTACCGTTATCAGGCAGACCTTGCCGAACGTTACCAAGGACTGGTAGGGCGTGCCACATACGGCTACGACGACCGTTACCTGGCAGAAGTCAACTTCGGCTATAACGGTTCGGAAAACTTCATGCGAGGCAGACGCTTCGGTTTCTTCCCTTCTTTCTCCGTAGGATGGAGAATCAGCAACGAAGCTTTCATGAAAGGAACGGAGGAGTGGCTGAACAATCTGAAGATCCGTGCATCCTATGGTGAAGTAGGTAACGATGTATACAAAGTGAATGGCGTAAAACAACGTTTCCTGTATCAGGCAGTGTGGACACAGATAGCCAACGACTATCACTTCGGAACAACCGGATATACCGGTATCTATGAAAGCCAGTACCCTAACTATGCAGTGACTTGGGAACGTGCTCACAAATACAACCTGGGACTGGAATTTGGTTTATGGAACGGACTGCTGAACGGTAATATCGACGTATTCTACGAAAAGAGAAACGATATCCTGACTCCTTATCTCACCCGTCCGCAATGGGTTGGCGTCAATATGGCTGCCGGCAATCTAGGAGAAACCAACAACAAGGGTTTCGAAATCGAACTGAAACATGCGAACCATATCGGAAAGGACTTTACCTATAATGCAAGTCTGACTTTCTCACACGCCCGCAATGAAATCCGGAACATGGACGAACCCGCCACAAAGACAGCTTATCGCAAACAGGAAGGTCATCCGATCAACCAATACTTCGGTCTGGTGTGCGATGGTTTTGTAACCCAAGCCGACTTGAACAATCCCGATTTTCCGGTTTCTACTTTCGGCAATGTACAGGTAGGCGACCTGAAATACCGTGATATGAACGGAGACGGATTTATCGATAGCCGTGATGAAACATTTATCGGCTATAGCGATGTTCCCGAAAACACTTACGCCTTGTCTCTGGGATGCGAATACAAAGGCATCGGATTCAGCATCATGTTTCAGGGAGTAGATCATGTTTCCAGATATTATGATGCGGAAGCAATGTACGCTTTCGTGAATGGCGGTAAGGTAAAAGAACATCATCTGAATCGCTGGAATCCCAACCAGTCGGAAGCATACAACCTTGCCAATGCCAGCTATCCGCTGCTCCATTATGACAGCTACGGCGACCATAATCAGCGTAAGAACTCGTTCTTCCTGAAAAACGGTAACTTCCTCCGTCTGAAGAATATCGAACTAAGCTACTCGCTTCCGGCTAAATGGATCAGAAAAGTAGCCATGAACGAATGCCGCGTCTACGTGAATGCAAACAATCTCATCACATGGGATAAGCTGGATGGTCTTTGCGATCCGGAAAGTGAAGGTTCCAACCGTTACCCGATTATGAAGACTGTGAACTTTGGTGTAAACATTAAATTCTAACAGATATAAGACATGAAAAAGACAATCATATATACCGTCTTTTGGTTGGCAACCGCCGGAATCGCCCTGACTTCCTGTGAAGATATATTCGGTGGTTTTCTGGACAAACAGCCCAGCAACGAACTGACAGAAGAAGAGGTATTCAGCCAATGGACTACTACCCGTGAGTTCCATCTCGATACTTACAACTTCCTGCGCCACGGTGCCTGCCGCATCAACAACTCATGGATGGATGCAGCTACCGACTTAGCCGAAACCAGCTACGCCAGCGGCGGCACGCGTACAAGTTTCAACATCGGTAACTATTATGCCAGCGGTGCCGCCACTGAACTCACCGGCACATGGGAACACTATTACCGGGGTATCCGCAAATGCAATATGCTATTAAAGAACATCGACGACGTGCCCAAAGCTACGGATGACTCGGAAGAAGCACACGCTACCTATGTGAAACAATACAAGGCGGAAGCTCATTTCCTCCGTGCTTATTTCTACTGGGAAATGTTTCTCCGCTACGGTCCCGTCCCTCTGGTTACAGATGTACTCGATCCGGACGGAGACTTGCTCAGCAACTATACCACCCGCCCTTCCCTGAAAGAATATGTAGTTGACTTCATTCTGAAAGAACTGAAAGATTGCGAAGAAGGATTGATGGATAAAGCTACTTCTGCCGAATCGGGCAACCCCGGACGTATCAGCCAGCCAATGGCACGTGCACTGTATTCACGTGTCATGCTCTACATGGCAAGCGACCGTTTCAGAAGTGAATCGGGTATCAGCTGGCAGCAAGCCGCCGATGCAGCGCAAAGCTTCATGACGGATTACGGAACGCTCTACGAACTCTACACGACCGATACCGATCCGAAGACCTGCTATACCAACGCCATCCTGAAGAACGCACATGACGAGAAAAATAATGAAACGATCTTCTGGCGTAATGATGTAGCTGTAGGATGGGGAGCGATCTATAACGATACGCCGGTAGGCGAAGGCGGCAACGGAGGTTTGTGCCCGTCACAGAATTTAGTGGATATGTACGATATGGCGAACGGACAGTCTCCTTTCAGCAGTTATGATGAAACCGGCGCCCCTGTTTATAATGGAACAGCCACTCCGGCCATCAACAATGCCAGCGGATACAAGAGCAATGATCCTTACAGCAACCGTGACCCGCGTCTGGCGGCTACCGTACTCTACAACGGTGTGAATTGGGGGAATGGTATAATTAATGTACTCAAAGGACAACGGGATAACCCGCAAGGAAATGCAAATGCAACGCCGACCGGATACTATACCCGCAAGTATATTCCGGAAGTGATCCTGAACAATAACCATACCGGCAGCAACTACCGTAACTGGATTATCATCCGCTATGCGGAAATCTTATTGAACTACGCAGAAGCCTTGAATGAAGCTGGCGGGTCACGTGCGGACGTACTGAATGCCATCCAGCCTCTCCGCGACCGTGTAGGGATGACTGCCAAACTCACAGACCGCAGCGATCTTCAGACCATTGCCGACCGCCGTAACTTCATCCGCAAGGAACGTACCGTCGAACTCGCTTTTGAAGATCATCGCGCATGGGACGTACGTCGCTGGAATGTAGCGGAAAAAGCATTGGCACGTCCTATCTACGGAATGGAGGTTACCAAGGAAAACGGAAAGTTTGTCTATACACGTAAAGTTGCCCAGAACCGGGTATTTACGGAGAAAATGTATCTCTACCCGATACCGGAAGGAGAAGTATGGAAAACGAATATCGAAAACAACCCGGGTTGGAACAATTAACTGAATGAATATGCAACCGATGAAATTAAATAACATACAGACAGGATTCAAAAGAATCCTGCTCACCGTAGCCACAGTTTTCATGCTGGGCAACGGATGGGCGCAAGATGCTAAAGTCCTGAAAGGACGAATCGTAAATGCAGAGGGTGAACCTATCGCAGGTGCGGTGGTCAACGTAGCGGAAGCAAGCCGCATCGCACTCTCGGACAAGGACGGTTTCTTCACTTTGAAGAATGTAAAACCTGCCGACGAGCTTTATGTAAGCAGCGTAGGTTATCTGCCGGCAACAGCCATTGCCGACTTTGATGAGAACTTCAAGATTGTCATGGATGCCGACCTGGATGAATATGCTCATACGACTCCGCTTCCTTTCAACCGCAAACCCAAGAAGTTTGTGACAGAGTCCACCTCCATCGTCACCGGAGAAGAACTGGAAAAACATCCGGTAACCGTTTTGCAGAATGCGTTTACCTCCACTGTCACCGGTGTAGAGACGTATGAGGCGCAATCCGAACCGGGATGGAGTGAAACAGCTATGTATATCCGTGGCATCCGTACCATGAATGCCAGTGCACGCAGTCCGTTGATCATCGTCGACAATGTGGAACGTGACCTCTCATTCCTCGATGCCTACCCTATTGAATCGATTACGATATTGAAGGATGCCGCCGCCACCGCTATCTATGGAATGCGTGGAGCCAACGGCGCAGTACTCGTAACGACCAAACGCGGAGAAACCGGTAAGACTAAAATCAACTTCACACAAGAAGTCGGCTTCCAGACTATTGCCGGAATTCCCGAAAGCCAGAATTCTTATAACTATGCGCTGAGCCGTAATCAGGCACGATACCTGGACGGATTAAGTCCCGAATATTCCGATGAAGACCTGGAATACTACCGTCGTGTCTGCAACGGTGAGCAGTTGGAAGGAATGGCCAAATACAAATACTTCAATACGAACTGGCACGACACCATGCTGCGGGATGCAGCTCCGCAATACCGTACCAACCTGTCTGTCAGCGGTGGTAATGCACGTGCACGCTACTATGTCTCCTTCTCTTATCTCCGCCAGGAAGGTTTGTTCGACACCAAATGGACGGAATGGAACGAAGGATACAGCACACAGGAAGTATTGAACCGTTACAACCTGCGTTCGAACATCGACATCGATGTAAACAAGTTTCTGAATGTATCGATGGACTTGGGCGGACGTATCGACAATATCTCCCAACCGGGCATTGACGTATGGAACCTCTTTACCTGGGGAGCCGGCGAAAATCTTCCGGTGTATCCCGTATTCTGCCCGAACGGTGAATTCTTTATGCCAACCAGCAGCGACAGTAAAAACGGTGCCGCACAAATCGCCGGACGTGGTGTGGAGCAGAACCGCCGCCGTAACCTCTATACAACCGTAACGGCTACCGGAAACCTGGATGCCCTCGTTCCCGGACTGAAAGCCAAGATGACGTTCAGTTTCGACTCTTACGAAACATTCCAGAAGGTGCAGCAAGCCGATGTCAATGTCTACTACTATAACTATATGGCTGATGTCAACGACCCGTCGGAATATACATACCAACGCATGAGAACGTACAAAGCATTGCCCAATGCCACCACTTCTCCACGTGACTATTACTATAATCTCAATATGAACGGCGGACTGGCATACGAACATACATTCGGCAAACATGCCGTCAATGCCCAGGCTTTTATCCGTACTTATCAGAATGTAGTACGCGGACAGGAATCATCCAACCGCTACCTCTCTTACAATGCACAGGCTACCTATGTATATAACAACCGGTATATCCTTTCCGGTAATATCTCCCGCATGGGCAGTGATAATTATGCCGACGGCGAACGCTTCGGAACATTCCCCGGCGGTTCCGTGGGATGGGTACTTTCTGAAGAATCATGGCTGAAGAACTCGTTCGTGAATCTCCTGAAGCTCCGCGCATCCTATGGACGGGCAGGACAAGCCGTAACAGGCGTCAGCCGCTACCCGTACCAAGGTACATTCACCGAAGGAGGCGGATATAATTTCGGTACTTCCCAATCTTACACGGAAGGTGTATATGAATCGACAGCCGGCAACAAGAATATCAAATGGGAAATCTCAGATATGGCAAACTTCGGCGTTGACTTCGACTTGTGGAACAAGAAAATCTACGGTTCTGTGGACTTCTTCAAGGAATGGCGTTCCAATATTCTGGTATCCCGTTCCACCGTGCCCGGCTTATTCGGTGTAAACGCTCCGCAAGACTCTTACGGCAAGGCCGAAACGAAAGGTTTTGAGATCACTTTAGGACATAGCAACCGGATCGGTGATTTTGAATACTATATCGACGGTATGCTGACCTTCAACACCAACAAGATCACCGAAATGGATGAACTGACTCCCGATTACGCTTATCAGGCAAGAACCGGCAACCGGATCGACCAAAGCCAGCTCCTGATCTGGAAACAATGGGCCAGTAATCCCGACCTGATTCCGGAGTCGTATGAAGATGCCGTTGCCAATCCTCAGAAATATCCGTGGAACGCTGCCGGTAAATACAAGCTCGGCAATGCCGTATTCCAGGATACGAACGGCGACCGTAAAATAGACAGCTACGACAAAGTACCGACCGGATACACAAATATTCCGGAATTAATCCCGACCATCCGTTTAGGTTTCAGTTGGAAAGGTTTCGACGCACGTGCCGTGCTGACGGCTTATCTGAACCGCACCGTTCCCTGTCGCGAGAATATGGACTATGGTTTCGGCTGGGGAGGTACTTCCACTCATGAAATCACCAACACATGGGGATATTATACCGATGATCCGACAGACCCGCGCAATATCAACGCCAAATATCCGCGTTTGTCTACTTCCTTCAGTGACCTCGACCGGAACTATCCTTACAATGAGTCTACCATCTGGGTAGTCAATGGAGATTTCCTTTCATTGCGCAATGTGGAAGTCGGCTACTCACTTCCTGCACGATTGATTTCTAAAGTCAATATGACGAAATGCCGTCTTTACTTCAGCGGCTACAACCTGTGCAACTGGAGCCATCTGCCTAAAGGCTTTGATCCGGAAAACCCGACCAACTATATCTGGGCATATCCCAAGACACGTTCATTTACGTTCGGTGTGAATATCGGATTCTAATCATTCAATAAAACAGCAAAGAATTATGAAAAGAATATCAACTTATATAGTTACTCTGGTCCTCGCACTCGCAGGCAGTTCGTGCAGCGACTACCTCGACAAAGAGTACGATGCCTCCTTATCTGAAAAGAAAGTGTTCAATAACCAGAACCTGACACGCGAGTTCCTCGCCAACATCTACACGAATCTGCCGGACGGACTGGCGCCACTGTCGGACGACCAGTTCACAGGTGCTTCACGTGACTGTATGACGGATAATGCAGTGACCTGCTGGGGACTTCATTATTATACAAAGATCGGCAGCGACGGATACACCGCCGGCGACCATCCCCTGCTGGGCTTCTGGAACACCGACTTATACGGGATTCGGAAATGTAATATGTTTCTGAAGAACGCCAAGGCATCCGTAGTAGGAAATACGGAGAAAGACGGCGATGACAACCGCCTTTACGACCGTTACTGTGCAGAAGCCAGACTGCTTCGCGCTATCTTCCATTTCGACTTAATCTGCTGGTTCGGCGCTGCCCCTGTCATTGCGGAAGATGAATCCGGCGAACCGATCATCTTCGACTTGTCCGATCCTTCGGCAATGAACATGTTCCGTACTCCCGCTGCCGAAGCACTTGAATGGGTAGCCGACCAATGCGACCAGATCAAAAACCAGCTCCCTTTCCGCTACAGCGATGAAGCATCCAACTGGGGACGTGTCAACGGAGCCGCCGCTTATGCTTTAAAGGCAAGAGCCCTGCTCTACCGTGCTTCCAAACTGAACAATCCGGACGGCAACACCGCATACTGGGCGAATGCGGCGCAGGCAGCAGCCGACTTCATCACTCAGAATAACAAGCAAAGTTACCCTTACCGACTGTACAATACGGGAAATCCAGAGAATGACTATTACGAATGTTTCACGACCAATCCGGTATACAACAATGAAATTATCCTTGCACGCTCTGTATGGAATACCAATCAGGTAGAAAAAGTATTCCTGCCGGTAGGCTTTACCGGTTCTTTCTCCGGAAACGGACGTACCAACCCGACACAGAATCTAGTGGACGCTTACGAAATGAGCAACGGCAAACGGATCGATGAGAACGGCAGTACCTACGATGCCGCCAATCCGTATAAAGACCGTGACCCGCGTCTGGCACAAACCATCTTCTATCAAGGCATGATGTGGGGACGTGCCGACAAAGAAGAAAGACGTGCCATCGACGTACGCTACAACTCGGATGCGGACAAAGGAGTGGATTACACCTCAGCCATGGGAGGTACCTACACCGGATACTATCTGAAAAAGTACGTGAATAACATATCCTGCAAAGAACCGGCCACCTATCCTCACGCATGGATGATTTTCCGTTATGGCGAAATTCTGCTGAATGCCGCCGAAGCCTATAATGAAGCGGAAGGTCCTGCCAAGGCATACAGTTACATCAATGAGGTACGCGCCCGTGCCGGTATGCCGGCCTACGCAGATATGTCGCAAAGTGAACTCCGCGAACGTATCCGCAACGAAAGACGCATCGAACTGGCTTTCGAAGATCATCGTTTCTTCGATGTACGCCGCTGGAAACTATATGACAATGTAACCTCTACGGGAGAAACCGGAAAGCCCCGTTACAACCAGTTGCTGAATCTTTATGGAGTGAAGGTCACCGGCAACGCAGATACTCCCTCCTATACCTTCGGACTGGCAGAAACGGTCAATTCACGCACGTTTGTCAATCCCAAGAGTTACTACTTCCCGATACCTGCCAACGAAGTGAAACGGGCACCCAATCTGGGACAGAATCCGGGATGGGACACCGGAAGCGCTTCTAACGAATAAACATCAAAACAATCTAAAAAAGAAAGACTGAGATATGAAATACTTAAAGACCATCTATCTTCTACTCTGTTGCACGCTCGCCCTGGCAGCGTGCAGCGACGACGATGAAAACTCCGCATCAGGAGCTTTAAGCATCACAACGCCGGCATATACGAATGTGGGGTACAACAAAGCAACCTTATCCGCCAATATCAGCGGAACGGAAGGAGTGAATATCGTCAAACGGGGATTCTGCTACGCCACGGCATCCCATCCGGACATTTATGACACGACCTCCGAAGTCAGAGGATCGGAAATCAGTACGACCCTGACCGGCCTGACTCCACAAACGACGTATTACGTAAGAGCTTTTGTCACCCTTTACAACGAAGAGCCCAGATACTCGGAGGAAACTTCTTTCACGACTTCCGCCGAGACACTGAGCGATGAACTGGCAGCGTACGAAGCACCCACGTATGTAGACGACTACACAAGTTTCTCAGCCTGGAGCAACCGTTATGACTGGAACCTTGCCAACGTACACGACCCTACGGTAATGAAAGCCGATGACGGATATTACTATATGTATCAGACAGACGCTTCTTACGGCAACGCGCACAGCGGAAACGGACACTTCCACGCACGGCGTTCCAAAGACCTCGTAAACTGGGAGTACCTGGGAGCAACTATGAGTGAAACGCCCCCGACATGGATCAAAGAAAAGCTGAATGCCTACCGTCAGGAGATGGGACTGGAACCGATTGACAATCCGTCTTACGGATACTGGGCACCTGTTGCACGAAAAGTATCGAACGGAAAATACCGTATGTATTATTCCATCGTAATCACGAACTACATCCAAACCGGAAAACCGGAAATTGAGAACAACGGCAACTTTGACGGTTCATGGACCGAACGCGCGTTTATCGGACTGATGGAAACTTCCGATCCGGCAAGTAATATATGGGAAGACAAAGGATTCGTTGTCTGCTCTGCCAGCGATAAGGGAAAGACGGATTATGGGCGCAGCAGCATCAATGACTGGGAAGGGTATTTTAAAATCAATGCGATCGACCCTACTTATATAATAACGGAAAATGGCGAACACTGGCTGATCTATGGTTCATGGCACAGCGGTATCGCTGCCCTACAGGTAAATCCGGAAGACGGCAAACCGCTGAATGCTTTGGGAAATCCCTGGGACATCACAGGGGAAGACAATTCGGGTTATGGAAAGATAATCGCCACACGTGGCACCAGCCGCTGGCAGGCATCCGAAGGTCCCGAAGTGATCTATCGTGACGGTTATTACTATCTGTTCCTGGCTTACGGTTCACTGTCGGTAGAATATAATACACGTGTCTGCCGTTCCAGAAACATCGACGGCCCTTATGTAGACATACACGGAAATTCCGCTATGGGAAGCGCGCAACTATATCCGATACTGACTGCTCCTTACCGGTTCGACAACAGCTACGGCTGGGTAGGAATTTCCCATTGCGGCATCTTCGATGACGGAGCCGGCAACTGGTTCTATACTTCACAAGGACGTTTCCCTGTGAACGTAGGCGGCAATGAATACTCCAACGCCATCATGATGGGACATGTACGCAGCATCCGCTGGGATGCCAACGGCTGGCCTCTCGTTATGCCCGAACGTTACGGAGCCGTTCCGCAAGCGCCTATCACGGAAAATGAAATAGCCGGAGACTGGGAACATCTGGCATTGACCACCAGTACGGGCACCCAACGAACGTCCGAAACGATGACTTATGATCTCGGTACGCATAAGATAACTTCCGGCAGCTGGAAAAATGCTACATGGACATTTGATGCAGCGACTCAGACCATCACGACAAGCGCCGGAGTAGTACTCTATCTGCAACGTGAAGTCGACTGGGAAGCCAGTCCGCGGACACATACGATTGTGTATGCGGCCCAGGGTAATCAAAAGACATATTGGGGGAAGAAACTCCAATAACCCTCTATAGAAAAATAAATATGTGTTTTGCTGTCACCGTCACAAAGCAGAGCATAACTCGCTTATAATGAAGAAGTAAAGCAGTGACAGCAACTAGTGACAGCACTGTGATGGCAATTTTTGCTGTCACAGTGCTCTATATCTACCGGACTTTGCCGACAGGTCATGCGTAGGTCCATTCGTTTCCATATGCCGGAACCAACAGTTCCAAGCGGATGAAACTCTAGTTTCAAGCAGAGGAAACTTTAGTTTCAAACTGAAGAAACTTTAGTTTCAAGCTGGTGAAACTCTGGTTCCAAGCCCCAGAAACTATCCAGCTCTATATAGAAAGAGAAAATGCAATATAACGATCCCGCTCCGAAGACAGGAACATGCGATAGTTTTATACGTAACAGTAAAGTTCTTATCCTTTTATGTTGCACAACATATAAGAGTGTATTTGATACACCAAAC
>CDYM01031726.1_pt1 | contig 27935 bp, 27 predicted proteins | sample 554981 | NCBI WGS metagenome assembly CDYM01 (sample SAMEA3182081, study PRJEB8094) | gut metagenome | biome: human; feature: gut; material: Stool; isolation source: human stools | place: Canada | collected 2012-12-04 | reverse complement strand
CCCGTCCCGTCTGCACCTCTGAACTCCCCGTCCCGCCCCTATCCCGCGCCGCTGAACACGCTGGCCCCGTCCCGTCTGCACCTCTGAACTCCCCGTCCCGCCCCTATCCCGCGCCGCTGAACACGCTGGCCCCGTCCCGTCTGCACCTCTGAACTCCCCGTCCCGCCCCTATCCCGCGCCGCTGAACACGCTGGCCCCGTCCCGTCTGCACCTCTGAACTCCCCGTCCCGCCCCTATCCCGCGCCGCTGAACACGCTGGCCCCGTCCCGTCTGCACCTCTGAACTCCCCGTCCCGCCCCTATCCCGCGCCGCTGAACACGCTGGCCCCGCCCCCGCCTGCGCCGCAGAACCCCCGCCTGTTCCGCCCCCGTCCCGCACCGGGCCCCACCGCTGAACGCGCTGGCCCCGCCCCCGTCCTGCGCCGCTGAACACGCTGGCTCCGCCTCCGGGCTCCACCGCAGAACCCCCTGCACCGCCCCCGTCCTGCGCCGCTGAACGCGCTGGTCCCGCCCCGGCTCCACCGCAGAACCCCCTGCACCGCCCCCGTCCTGCGCCGCTGAACACGCTGGCCCTCTCCCGGTTGGGGCCCCGGAAACCTCCCCCGAAGGGCCGCAACACGCCCCCGAAAGCCCTTTTCGGGGCCATTTGTCGAAAAGTCGCCCCCGGAGTTGGGTATTTCGTGGAATATTTCGTACCTTTGAATGCAAAAAATGTCTTTTGCAGCCAATAACATAATTCGGATATCATGAAAAAAGTAGACGTCATTCTCGGCCTGCAGTGGGGCGACGAGGGTAAAGGCAAGGTTGTGGACGTGCTGACGCCCCACTATGAGGTGGTGGCGCGTTTCCAGGGCGGACCCAACGCCGGTCACACGCTGGAATTCAACGGCGAGAAATACGTACTGAGGTCGATTCCCTCGGGCATCTTCCAGGGCGGAAAGACCAACATCATCGGCAACGGCGTAGTGCTCGACGCCGTTCTTTTTCGTGCCGAAGCCGAGGAGCTGGCCCGCAGCGGCCACGACCTTACGCGGCAGCTCTGCATCTCGAAGAAGGCGCATCTGATTCTGCCGACGCACCGCATTCTCGACGCGGCCTACGAGTCTGCCAAGGGCAGCTCGAAAATCGGCACCACCGGTAAGGGCATCGGCCCGACCTATACGGACAAGGTGAGCCGCAACGGCATGCGCGTGGGCGACCTGCTGAGCCCCGACTTCCGCGCGATTTACGCCCGCGCAAAGGCACGCCACGAGCAGATTCTCCGCTCGCTGAACTATTCGTACGACATCACGGAGCTCGAGGCGCAGTGGTTCGAGGCGGTCGAGTACCTCAAGCGCTTCCGCATCATCGACAGCGAGTATGAAATCAACGCGCTGCTCGACAACGACAAGGCCATTCTGGCCGAGGGCGCCCAGGGCACGCTGCTCGACGTCGACTTCGGCTCCTATCCCTTCGTCACCTCCTCCAATACGGTCTGCGCCGGCGTCTGCACCGGTCTGGGCGTCGCTCCCCGCCGCATCGGCGAGGTCTACGGCATCTTCAAGGCCTACTGCACCCGTGTCGGAAGCGGCCCCTTCCCCACGGAGCTCTTCGACCAGACGGGCGAGCAGCTCTGCTCCATCGGCCACGAGTTCGGCGCCGTCACGGGCCGCCGCCGCCGCTGCGGATGGCTCGACCTGGTGGCACTCAAGTATTCGATTATGATTAACGGCGTCACGCAGCTCATCATGATGAAGTCCGACGTGATGAACGACTTCGATACCGTGAAGGTGGCCGTCGCCTACGAAATCGGCGGCGAGCGCACGACGCGCTTCCCCTTCGAGACCGAGGCCGACATCAAGCCCGTCTACCGCGAATTCCCGGGCTGGAAGTCCGACCTGCGCAAGGTGACCCGCTACGAGGAGTTCCCCGAGGCGTTCCGCAACTACGTCGAGTTCATCGAGCAGCAGACGGGCGTCCCCGTGAAGATTATCTCGATTGGCCCCGACCGCGGCGAGACCATCGTCCGTTAGCATCGGCCACGACGCCGCGCGGCGGCCGTTTCGTGAAGAGGCGGCCGCCGCACGGTGACCGACCGCAATGAAAGAACCGAAAACAAATCTTACAACAGATAGACAACCTATGAAACAACCGCTTAAAATCGTTGTGCTGGCAAAGCAGGTACCCGATACCCGCAATGTGGGCAAGGATGCGATGACCCCCGAAGGAACGGTCAACCGCGCTGCGCTGCCGGCCATCTTCAACCCGGAGGACCTCAATGCACTCGAAATGGCGCTCAATCTGAAGGACCGCATGCCGGGTGCTACGGTGCACATCCTCACGATGGGCCCGCAGCGTGCCGCCGACATCATCCGCGACGCGATGTTCCGCGGTGCCGACGGAGGATACCTGCTCTCGGGCCGCGAGTTCGCCGGCTCGGATACGCTGGCCACCTCCTACGCCCTCTCGTGCGCGCTGCGCAAGATTGGTCCCGACGTCATCTTCGCCGGCCGTCAGGCCATCGACGGCGATACGGCCCAGGTAGGCCCCCAGGTGGCCGAGAAGCTCGGCCTGCCGCAGGTGACCTATGCCGAGCAGATTGTCGAGGTCAAGGAGCAGTCGCTGGTTATCAAGCGCCGCATCACGGGCGGCATCGAGGTGGTCGAGTGCCCCGTTCCGGCCGTCATCACGGTCAACGAGTCGGCCGCCGAGTGCCGTCCGCGCAATGCCAAGCGCGTGATGAAGTACAAGGGTGCGCTCGCCGCATCGGAGATTGCCGCCGCTCCCGAATCGGCCGCCGCACGGCGCGCACAGGAGCATGACTACCTCCGCATCACGGAGTGGGGTGCCGCCGCCGTCGAGCCCGACATGCAGCAGCTCGGTCTGCAGGGCTCGCCCACGAAGGTCAAGAAAATCGAGAACGTCGTCTTCGCAGCCAAGGAGGCCAAGCGCCTGACGGCCGCCGACGAGGACATTAACTCCCTGATGGTCGAACTTATTGCGAGCCACACGCTCGGTTAATCCGGATTGAAAGAGATGAACAACATATTCGTATACATCGAGACCGAGAAAGGCGTTGTGGCCGACGTGAGTCTCGAACTGCTGACCAAAGGCCGTGAACTGGCCGCGACGCTCGGCGTGAAGCTCGAGGCGGTCGTCATCGGTGAAAATCTTGCCGGCATGGAGAAGGAGCTGGCACGCTACGGCGCCGACACCGTATGGGTGGCCGACGACAAGGAGCTGGCCCCCTTCCGCACGCTGCCCCATACGGCCGTCATGTGCGGCCTCATCGAACAGGAGAAGCCCCAGATTGTCCTCTTCGGCGCCACCTGCATCGGCCGCGACTTCGCTCCGCGCGTCTCGTCGGCGCTGCACAGCGGTCTGACGGCCGACTGCACGCAGCTGGTCATCGGCGACCACCGCGACGCCAAGAGCGGCAAGGAGTACAAGAACCTGCTCTACCAGATTCGTCCCGCCTTCGGCGGCAACATCATCGCCACGATTGTCAACCCGGACCACCGTCCGCAGATGGCCACCGTGCGCGAGGGCGTCATGCGCAAGGAGTACGCCGCACACCCCGCCGCCGGCGAGGTGAAGTTCATCGACTGGAAGCGCTATGTCAAGGACAGCGACCTGGCGGTGAAGATTGTCGAGCGTCAGATTGAGGAGCGCAAGATTGACATCAAGGGTGCCAACATCATCGTGGCCGGCGGCTACGGCATGGGCTCGAAGGAGAACTTCCGTCTGGTGCACGAGCTGGCCGAGGTGCTGGGCGCCGAGGTGGGCGCCAGCCGTGCGGCTGTCGATGCCGGCTTTACGGAGCCCGAACGGCAGGTGGGCCAGACCGGCGTCACGGTGCGTCCGAAGCTCTACATCGCCTGCGGCATTTCGGGTCAGATTCAGCATACGGCCGGCATGGACCAGTCGTCGATGGTCATCTCCATCAACACCGACCCCGAGGCTCCCATCAACAAGATTGCCGACTATGCGATTGTGGGCGACGTGAACGAGATTATCCCCAAGATGATTAAGTACTACAAACAAAATTCGAAGTAATGGCTAATTTCTTTTCAGATAACAAGGATTTGCAGTTCCACCTCCAGCATCCGATGATGCGCAAGATTGTGGAGCTCAAGGAGCGCGGATTTGCCGAGAAGGACCTCTACGACTATGCGCCGCAGGATTTCGACGACGCGATGGACTCCTACCGCCGGGTGCTCGAAATCGCCGGCGAGGTCTGCGGCGAGGTCATTGCTCCGAATGCCGAGGGCGTCGACCACGAAGGTCCCCGCGTGGTGAACGACCATGTGGAGTACGCCTCGGGTACGGTCGAGAACCTCAAGGCGATTGTCGATGCCGGACTGAGCGGCCTGACGCTCCCGCGCAAGTACGACGGTCTGAACTTCCCGCTGGTCTGCTTCGTGATGGCCAACGAGATGGTGGCGCGCGCCGACGCCGGATTCGAGAACATCTGGGGTCTGCAGGACTGCGCCGAGACGCTCAACGAGTTCGCCTCGGAGGAGCTCAAGCAGAAGTATCTGCCGTGGGTATCGGCCGGCGCCACCTGCGCCATGGACCTCACGGAGCCCGATGCCGGTTCGGACCTGGGCGCCGTCATGCTGAAGGCCACTTGGTCGGAGGAGCGCCAGACGTGGCTGCTCAACGGCGTGAAGCGCTTCATCACCAACGGTGACGGCGACATCTCGCTCGTGCTGGCCCGCACCGAGGAGGGTACGACCGACGCACGCGGTCTGTCGATGCTCGTCTACGACAAGCGCGACGGCGGCGTGAAGGTGCGCCGCATCGAGAACAAGATGGGTATCAAGGGCTCGCCCACCTGCGAGCTGGTCTTCACGAACGCTCCGGCGCAGCTGGTCGGCGACCGCAAGATGGGTCTTATCAAGTACGTGATGTCGCTGATGAACGCCGCCCGTCTGGGTATCGGCGCGCAGTCGGTCGGCACGTGCGAGGCGGCCTACCGCGAGGCGCTGAAGTATGCCCACGAGCGTGAGCAGTTCGGCAAGCCGATTGTCAAGTTCGCCGCCGTGGCCGAGATGCTCTCCAACATGAAGGCCAAGCTGCAGGGCGCCCGCGCGCTGCTCTACGAGACCACGCGCTTCGTCGAAATCTACAAGCAGTACACCCACATCTCGCACGAGCGTCCGCTCGAGGGCGCGGAGCGTCAGGAGATGAAGTTCTACAACCGCCTGGCCGACGGCTTCACGCCGCTGGTGAAGCTCTTCTCGTCGGAGTATGCCAACCAGCTGGCCTACGACGCGATTCAGATTCACGGCGGTTCGGGCTTCATGAAGGATTATCCCTGCGAGCGTCTCTACCGCGATGCGCGCATCATGAACATCTACGAGGGCACCTCGCAGCTGCAGGTCGTGGCGGCCATCAACGCCGTGACGAAGGGCACCTTCATGGAGCAGATTGAGCGCTATGCCGCCGCCGAGTATTCGGAGGCGATGCAGCCGATTGTGGCCCGTCTGGCCGAGCTGAAGGGCCGTCTGGCCGAGATGATTGCCCACGTCGAGGAGGGTGAGAAGCAGGCTGCCGGCTTCAAGGACTTCCATGCCCGCCGTCTGGTCGAGACCGCCGGACACATCATCATCACCTACCTGCTGGCCCGTCAGGCCGGCGAGTCGGAGGAGTATGTCAACTCGGCCCGCATCTATGCGAAGCTGGCCGACGGCAAGGTTTCCGAGGCATATGACTACGTGATGAAGTCCGATGTGAGCGACGTGGAGCTCTTCCACGCCGTCGAGCAGGATTGCTGATAGGGTCGTTGACCGCAAAAGAGAGCGGGCCGGCTGCGCAGTGCAGCCGGCCCGCTTCGTTTTTCCCGCCGGTGGGCGGGGCCGGGCCCTTGTTCTCGGGTCGGAACCGTTGTTTGTCCGCCGGTGGGCGGAGCGCCGGGACCCTTTCCCGGATGGAGCGGGGCGCCGGGGCCCTTGTTTTCGGGTCGGGCCGTCGCTTGTCCGCCGCCGGGCGGAGCGCCGGAGCCCTTCCCGAATGGAGCGGGGTGCCGGGGCCCTTGCTCCCGGGGCGGGTCGTCGTTTTCCCGCCGGTGGGGCGGGGGGACGTCCTCTCCACCCGGGCCCCGTTCAGGCGACCGATTCCGGTACGGCCGTGATGCAGCGGTCGGGGTTGAAGATGTTGAGGTTGAGGCGGTCCATGACGAACTTCAGCGCCAGCTGCGCCTTGACCGAGTTGCCCGAGGCGTCGAGCGGCGGCGCAAACGAGGCGATGCCCATAACCCCCGGAATAACCCCCACGATGCCTCCGCCGACTCCCGACTTGGCGGGCAGCCCCGTGGTGTAGAGCCAGTCGCCCGTATGCTCGTAGAAGCCCACGGTGGCCATCAGCGAGACGATTTTCGGGGTGAGCTCCGTGCGGAAGATTTGCTTGCGCGTCACCGGGTTGCGGCCGCCGAAGGCTATCGTCGCACCCAGAATCGAGAGCTGACGCGCCGTGATGCCGAGCGAGCACTGCCGCGTGTAGAGGTCGAGCGACATCTCGGGGTCGTCGTAGATGCGGTTGTAGTTCCTGAGCAGCCAGGTGATGGAGCGGTTGTTGAAGTTGGTGGCCGACTCCGAGCGGTAGAGCTCGTCGATGAGCGTCACCTCGGAGCCCGCAAGCCCCTCGATGAAGTCGACGATGGCCTTCCACTTCCCCTCGGCATCGCCCACGGGCTTGACCATCGAGCAGGCGCTGATGGCGCCGGCGTTGACCAGCGGCGTCGAGGGGTGGTCCTTCTCGAGCAGGATGGCGATGATGGAGTTGAAGGGGAGGCCCGTGGCGTCGGCGCCGATGCGGTTCATCACCTTCTGGGGCCCGTACTGCTCCATGGCGAGCAGCGCCGTGGGCACCTTCGAGACCGATTCGATGCCGAAGGCGCAGTCGGTGTCGCCCACGGTGATGACCTCGCCGTCGGGCAGGCAGGCCGAGATGCCGAAGAGCTCCGAGGGTACCTTCGCCAGGTAGGGGATGTAGTCCGCATTCTTGCCCGAGTTGGTCTCGCGGGTGCATTCGTAGGCCTGCTGCAGCGCGTTGCGGACGGTGGTTTTGTCGATTCTGTGTAACATGGTGGTAACGTGTGTGTTGGTTATTGTTTCGGAGTATGGCCGCCCTTGTTTCCCGCGGCGGCGGAGCCGGTCGGGGCGGACGGTGTGCTCTTCGGAGCGGCGGAGGGGGCCTTCGGAGCCGTTGGTGCTGCGGCCGGAGCGGCTTTCGAAGCCGGGGCTGCGGCAGGGGTTGCGGTCGAAGTGGTCCTCGGGGCGGTCGCTGCGGCCGGAGCGGTCTTCGGAGCAGTCGCGGCGGCCTCCCAGTGGAAGGGTGCGAAGTCGGCTGCGGCCTGCGGGTCACGCCACGAGGGCTTGCGCAGGGCGTAAATCACGAAGGGTGCCGCCACCACCACGATGCAGCCGACGATGAGCACCGAGTACCAGACGGCGCTGCTTCCCGTCTGAATCTGGGCGGGCGGGATGAAGCTCAGCACGAAGGCGAGCAGCGCACCGCAGAAGCCGAGTGCCCCGAGCAGCCACATCAGGCCGTTGCCCCGGCCCAGACGGAACGGGCGCGGCGTGTCGCGGAGCTTGTAGCGCAGCACGATGGCCGCCGAGAACATCAGCATGTACATGATGAGGTAGAGCAGCACGGTGAGCTGCGAGAGAATCTGGTAGAAGGACTGCACCGAGGGCATGACGACGAAGAGCAGCGCCAGCAGCGTGACCACGCCCCCCTGCACGAGCAGGATGTTGCGCTGCACGCCGATGCGGTTGGCCTTCTGGAAGAAGGGGGGCAGGTAGCCCGCCTTGCCCACGGCGTAGATACCCTTCGAGGGGCCGGCCACCCAGGTGAGCACGCCGGCCAGCACGCCGAACATCAGCGCCACGGCGATGACGGGCGAGGCCCACGACATGTGCAGGTAGCGGAAGTAGTTGTCGAAGCCGATGAGCAGCGACTGCGTCAGGCTGATGTCCTTGGCCGGGATGATAAAGCCCAGCGAGAAGGTGCCCAGCACGAAGATGCAGACCGTGATGAGCGAGCCGATGATGATGGCGCGCGGGTAGTTGCGCGACGGATTGCGCACCTCCATCACGTGGATGCCCATCATCTCCATGCCGGCGTAGAAGAGGAAGATGCCGCTGGCGAGCACCAGGTTGTCGAGCTTCGTCAGGTCGGGGAAGAAGCCCTGCGACATGTCCATGTTGTTGTGGCCGCCCGAGGCGATGTAGACGATGCCCAGCACGATGAGCAGTCCGGCAGGGATGATGGTGCCTATCATGCCGCCCCACTTGCTGATTTTGCCCACCCAGTCGAGCCCCTTGAGCGAGATGAAGGTGGCCAGCCAGTAGATGGCCAGCACGATGACCAGCGTGAAGAGCTTGTTCGAGGCGAGCGTCATGTCGTGGGCCTCGTTGACCCCGATGAAGGCAATCGAGACCGCCCCGAAGGTGAGCACCGTGGGGTACCAGATGGTCGATTCAATCCATTGCAGCCAGATGGCCAGAAAGCCCGTCCGTGCGCCGTAGGCTTCGCCCACCCAGCGGAAGACGCCGCCCTGCTTGTCGGCGAACATGGCGGCCAGCTCGGCGGCCACGAGCGCCGTGGGGATGAGGAAGACGATGGCGGCAAAGAGGTAGTAGAAGGCCGAAGAGGGTCCGTAGACCGCCTCGGCAGGGAGTCCGCGCAGGCTGACGACCGCCGTCACGTTCATGATGGCCAGCGTCATGACACTCAGCTTGAACCCCGTACCCGATGTTTTTTTTGCATCCATAGAGTTTCGGTTCTTTTGTGAATTTGACGCTTGCGCCAGGTGCAACTACCGTGCAAAAAACGTCGCCGCACGCTTTTTGCCCCCTCCGTGCGCGGAAAGTTGCCGGAAAAGACCTATATTTGTTTCTCACAAGAACGTTACACAGCCATGAACATGAAGACGTCGCTGAAGATGCTCCTCCTTGCGGCCGTGGCCGCCCTCGCCCTCTCGTGCGGCGGCCGCCGCACCCGGCAACAGCAGCAGGAGGCCGTGGCTGCAGCAGCAGCCGAGATGAAGGTCTTTCTTCCCCCCATCGCCCCCTCGGGCCTCGCCCCCGCCGAGCAGCGCGACTACCTGCGGTGCCACTACTGGGACCGCTTCGACTTTTCGGACACGCTCTTCGTCCACAAGGCCGACACGCTCTCGATGCTTGAGGCCTTCGCCTCCTACGTCTCGCTGCTCTCGGAACATCCGACGGACGGTGCGCCGATGGATTCGCTCATGCGCCGCGCTTCGGCCTCGGCACCCATGCTGCGCTACTTCTCGATGCTGGCCGAGCGGGTGCTGCGCGACCCCAACTCGCCGCTGCGCAACGGCGAGTTCTACATCCCGGTGCTCCGCGCGCAGCTTGCGAGCCCCTATCTGGACCAGTACGAGAAGCTGGGGCCCGAGTACGACCTGCAGATAGCGCTGCAGAACCGCCTCGGGCAGCCGGCCAACGACTTCCGCTATACGCTCGCCTCGGGTGCCACGGGGCGCCTCTACGACATCCGCGCGGAGTATGTGCTGCTCTTCATCAACAATCCGGGCTGTCCGATGTGCCGTCAGATTCGCGAGGCGATAGTCTCCTCGCCGATGCTCTCCGAGATGCAGGAGCGTGGTCGGCTGAAGGTGCTGGCGCTCTATCCCGACGAGGATTTGGCCGAGTGGCGCGCCTACCGCGACCAGATTCCCGCCGCGTGGATTAACGGCTACGACGACGGCTGCGTCATCCGCGAGACGGGGAGCTACGACCTGGAGGCCATTCCGGCGCTCTACCTGCTCGACAGCCGCAAGCGCGTGCTGGTGAAGGATTCGACCGACGTACCCTACATCGAGGAGGTCATCGACCGCCGCGAATAGGCGGGACTTCCCCGGGCGGCGAGGACGGCTCCCGGGCGGCACGAATAGGTGGGGCTCGCTGCGAATCGGTCCGCCTCCGCAGACCCTCTCCGGTTGCCGCGGACAGAACCCCTGCCGGTCGCCGCGGACAGAACCCCTGCCGGTCGGCGCGGACAGGTTCCCGGACGGCGAGGATAGGTCTCCCGGGCCTCCGCGAACACCCCGGCCCGTCTTGGACCGCCCCCCGTTCCAGACCGCTGCGAACACCCCCGGGCAACCCCTCCGGGCTCGGCTATAGGCACGGCTTATCGCTCCATAAAAAAAGACAATAGGTCTTTTATAGGATTTCCGCAAAGAATTCTTATCTTTGTCGTGCAAACCAATGCAAACAGTTCCAAAATTACAAACACACTAACTTAACATCGATACAGTTATGGCAAAGAAATGGCGTTGTACCGTATGTGGATATATCCACGAAGGTCCCGAGGCACCCGAGCAGTGCCCGCTCTGCAAGGCAGGCAAGGATAAGTTCGTAGAGGTCGTAGAGGAGGAGGGCAACCTCGACTTCGTGACCGTTCACAAGCTGGGCGACGGCAAGGGTGCCAGCCCCGAGCTCTGGGAGGGTCTCCAGAACCACTTCATGGGCGAGTGCACCGAGGTGGGCATGTACCTGGCCATGAGCCGTCAGGCCGACCGTGAGGGCTATCCCGAAATCGCCGAGGCCTACAAGCGCTACGCATGGGAGGAGGCCGAGCACGCTTCGAAGTTCGCCGAGCTGATTGGCGAGGTGGTATGGGATACGAAGACCAACCTCTACAAGCGCATGAACGCCGAGTGCGGTGCCTGCGAGGACAAGATGCGTCTGGCCCGTCTGGCCAAGGAGCAGAACCTCGATGCCGTACACGACACGGTTCACGAGATGGCCAAGGACGAGGCTCGTCACGGCAAGGGCTTCGAGGGTCTCTACAAGCGCTACTTCGGCAAATAGTCGACCGAGACGCCCTCAGGGGTGTTGAACAAAAAACCGATACCGGTTATCCGGTATCGGTTTTTTTTGTGCGCGGCGGCGAGGAAGGGGCTCCGGCGGCTGCTCACGGTGGCAGCGGCGGGGAGGCGTGGCTGCGGCTGGACGGGACGTGGTCCCGGCGCGGGTGCTTTCAACCGCGGGCGGCTCCCGGCCCCCGGCACCCCTACTCCCGGCGCAGTGCGTCGCCGAGGCGGCTGAGAAGCGCGACCTTCGAGGCGAGCCACTCGTAGCCGCTGCGGGCGGCTCGCGCCACCTCGTAGACCGTTTCGGCACGGGCGCGCAGCCGCTCCACCTCCTCGCGGAGCGCCGCCAGGTAGACTACCGCCGCCATGAGGGCGAAGAAGCCTCCCAGAATCAGCGTCGAGGCGATGAACGACCCCGTGAGGAGCGAGAGCCCCACCACGGCGGCCGTGAGCAGAAGCAGCAGCGCCAGGATGGCTGTCGTGACGAAGAGCAGCACGACGAGCAGCAGGCGCCCGCTGCCTCTCCCCGTCTCCGGCGCGCCGCCCGGCGTGCGGTGCCTTTCTTGCGCTTCCATCGGCAACGAGGGGTCGGTTAGTCGTCGCACTTGCAGCGCGCCTGCTCGATTTGCTCCTCGACCTCGTTGAGCTTCTCCTTCATGCGGTCGATTTCGTCGCCGAGCGACTCCTTGATTTTGCGGCGCAGTTCGGGACCCGACTGCGGCGTGAAGAGCATCGTGAGGGCCGAGCCGATAATCAGGCCGCCCACCAGCGATACGATGGCAATACCGGTGTTTTTCATGGTTGCTTGTTTTTTTGGTTTGACTCGGCATGAACTCTTGCAAAGTCCGCGCCAAAGGCGTATCTTTGGTCTACGATGGAGACAAACCTGCATGCGGCCTTTACGGGCCATCGCACCTACGACGGGCGGGGCGACGCCGCGCTTCGGGCGCTGCTCGACGCGATGTACGCCCGCGGATTCCGCACCTTTCTGAGCGGCATGGCCGTGGGTTTCGACCTGGCGGCGGCCGAGGCGGTGCTCGCGTTGCGGAGCCGCTGTTCCGACGTGCGTCTGGTGGCCGTTATCCCCTTTGCGGGGCAGGAGCGCTTCTCCGCGCCCCGCGACCGGGCCCGCTATGCGGAGGCGGTCGCCCGGGCCGACGAGCGGGTGGTGCTCCGTCCGGCCTACGGCCCCGGCTGCTACCGGGTGCGCAACGACTTTCTGGTGAAGCATGCCGACGAGGTGGTGGCCTGGTACGACGGCAGCACGGGCGGCACCCGCTATACGGTCGGCCGCGCCCTGCGCCTCGGCCTTCGGGTCCGCAACCTCTGCCCCGAGGGCCCCGTCCTGTCCGCGCCGGCGCCCGCGCCTGTGCCGACGCTCTTCTGAGCCCCGCATCGGCACTCTTCTGACCCCACGCCCCGCGCCCGCGCCCGCGCCTGCACCTGCACCTGCACCTGCACTGACACTCTTCTGCGCCCCCCGCACCTGCACTGACACTCTTCTAACCCCGTGCACCTTCGCGCCCGCCGATACCCCCGCGTCGGCTCCTCTTCGCTCCTTCGCTCCTCTTCGCTCCTTCGCTCCTCTTCGCTCCTTCGCCCCGCATCCCGCACCCTGCACCTCCGTACCCGCGCACCGCGTTTCTGTGGAGGCTGCCCGTGGCGCGCCGGCTCCTGCCACTGCATGATTTCTGTCGCTGATGCCCTCGTTTTTTTGGAAATCGTACGCTTTTCGCTATCTTTGTCTTGAAATGATATTTGCCGCTGTTCGCCCGTAACTGAAAACGACCAATTAGATGTATGTCGGGGAACGGATGTTGCGGATACACTCCGTTTGGGGTGTGTTCCCATGTTCTGTTGCGATACATACGGGTGCTTGGTCGTACCTCAGTTAGTCGGAGCGGGAGCGGGGATGCACCTTTTTTATTGTGCATACGCGGATATCTTGTGGCTGATTGACATGCGATAAGCCCAGGCGGCCTCTTCTGGCGTGCTCTGCCGATTTCTCCTGACTGAAAACGACCTGTACATTCAACCGTATGTAGAGAACGGACGGCGGTTCCTCCCTCCCGGGGGCATCATCCGCGTTCTTCACGACGACGAAGAAACCTGCGGATGCATCCACTCCGTCGCCCCGGGAACAGAGGATTCCGAAAATCTGCAAGAGAGTAGGAGCAATTCAAAACAAACCCAAACAACATGAAAAAGTTTTTGATGTGTGCGGCCGCACTGCTGATGGCCGTGACGGCGGTCTCGGCTCAGACGCCCGAGGAGAAGGAGGCTTCGGCCAAGCGGGTCGAGCAGTTGAAGAGCGAGGCCCCCAAGGCCTGCGGCGTGGCTGAAATCGACGACGCTGCCAAAACGGCCGAGACGGTGGCTGCCGCCACGGTCGAGGTGGCCGACTTTACGGCCCTGCTCGACGGTGCGACCCCCAGCGCCGAGCAGATTCTGCGGGCAACCGAGCTGCTGCAGCGCATCGAGGGGACCTCGGGTGAGCTGAAGCAGCTGACTGAAGCGTTGGGCAAGGCGACCTCGTCGCTCAAGTCGCTCAAGAACCCCATGAAGGTGAAGTCGGCGACCCGCTCGGTCTCCTATGTGAAGACCGTGCTCGAGAATGCAACGCCCGAGCTGCCCTACCAGGCGAAGCTCCTCGGAGCAATCGTCTCGGGGAAGTAGCCCCTCCGCACGGCATCAAGCAGAAAGCCCAGGCCGATGCATTCGGCCGGGGCTTTTGTGCAAAGCAACCGGATGGATTACTTCCAGTTGAGAATCTTGTAGAAGTCGTACTCCTCGGGGTTGGCGACATACTTCTTCGCTGCCTCGTAGTCCTTTGGCTCGATGGCGTTGAGGATATTGTCCACTACCGACTTGAACTTGTCCGAGGTGATGTCGACCAGACGGGGCGGAATCTTGCCCGTCGTCGGGTCCTGAAGGTCCTTCAGGTAGAGCGGCGATACGTTGCCCTCCGAATCCACATAGACCATGCAGCCGGTCTTGCCCTCCGAGTAGAGCTTGTGTACGCCGATACCCAGCTCCGAGCAGTAGGTCAGGTCGTAGGCAATCGGGGTCTGGCAGCGGATTTCGTAACCCAGCTCCACGGGACGGCTCTTCACCTTGATGCCCAGGGCCTTGAGCTTGTTCTCAATCATCTCGTTGAAGATGTGGGCCTTCGAAACCTTGCCCAGCTCGGGGTGTCCGTGCTCGTCGTAGGTGAAGTGAACGCCGCTCTTGCGGATTTCCTCGTTCGACAGTGCGTGGAATACGCCCTCCGAGATGATGGCGGCGCCGTAGTCCATGCCCATAATCTTGCGCTTGATAATCGACGAGATGACCAGGTTGACAATCTTCTCGACCGTGATTTCGGTCTTGTTGAACATCTCGGGGATGACAATCATCGGGTAGTGGCAGGCCTCGCCGATACCGAATGCGAGGTGGCCGGCCGAACGACCCATGGCAGCCAGTACGAACCAGTTGCCGCTCGTGCGGGCGTCGACATAGACGGCGCGGCCGATGACGGCACCCTTGTCCTTGGCCGACTCGTAACCGAAGGTCGGCGTGCCGTTGGGCAGCGGCAGGTCGTTGTCGATGGTCTTCGGAACGTGGATGTTGGCGATGGGGTACTTCTTGGCCTCGAGGAACTTGGCGATGCGGTTTGCCGTCGATGCGGTGTCGTCGCCGCCCACCGTTACGAGCAGCTTCACGTTGTTGTCGGTGAAGAACTTGAGGTTGAAGTTATTCTCGAAATCGGCATCCGTGGGCTTGAAACGGCTCATCTGCAGGAACGAACCGCCCTGGTTGAAGATACCGTCGGCCATGGGATAGTCGATGTCCACCGTGCGGGGCGAGGGGTTGAACAGTCCCGTATAACCCTCGTGGAGGCCGATTACACGATAACCCTTGCGCAGGAACGTCTTGGCGACGCTGCCTACGACGGTGTTCATGCCGGGAGCCGGTCCGCCGCCGGTCAGAATTGCGATTGCTTCTTTCATGGTTTTTTGGTTTTTATTGTGAATTAACCGTTATGGTCTGCTCTGTATTGGCGGACCAAAATTACGATTATTTTTTCAAACGGGCAAAAAGAGTGTGCGAAAACTCGCGTGCGTGCGCGCAGCGCGCGTGTACGTGAGAAGAGGAGCGGCGGGGCGTGCCCGGGGGGGAGGGTGAAGGCGGCATGCCCGGGGCCCGGGCGGCGGGTGCAAAAACAAAATCGGGCGCAAAACGCAAAAAAACAGGCGCAAAACGCAAAGGCGCAAAAAAAGAGAAGCGGCGTTCCGCTTCTCCCATACTGTGCCGGATGGACTCCGGGTGTTCCGATATGTCGGTTTGTGTCGTGTCGTTGTGGAATCGGACGCGCGGCTTAGCCGATGACCTTCACGTTGACGGCCTGCTCGCCCTTGGTGCCGTTGCCGAGCTCGAACTCCACCTTCTGGCCTTCGTTGAGCGACTTGAAGCCCTCCGACAAAATGCCCGAGAAGTGAACGAAAACCTCCTTGCCGTTCTCGGCGATAATGAATCCGTAGCCTTTCTTGCTATCGAACCATTTTACTGTTCCTGTCATAAAATTGCGGATTAAGTGTTAATGTGTTTTGCAAAGAAACGGAAAAAACGGTGGTTTTCAAAACTTTTTACGCTATATTTTCGTATCAGGAATCAATTTTGTATATTTGTTCCTGACATTGGAACCAACAGAATGAATATGAATCGCAAAATCAATCTGACGCTGCTGGCACTGCTGGGCTTCTCGACGGGCTGCTCGTCGGTGAAGAATACCCCGCGTGAGGGCAAGGCGGAGCAGGAGCCCGTGACCGAGGAGCAGACGCCCGCCATCCAGGTGATGTACGGCGTACGCCAGCCCGTCGGCCCCGAATTCGTGAACAAGGCCTATCCCCTCGAGGAGACCGATTCGCTCGGATGCGCCGCACAGCCCGCAGCCGGTCAGCCGGCCGAATCCGCTGCCGAACCTGCCGCCGAATCCGCCGCAGATGGGCAGAAGTAATCCAATCCATGAGCGGAAACTGTAAACCGAGCCTGCGCAAACGCCTCGGGCTTCGCCTCTTCGCATCGCTGCACGACCGCTCGGTGGCCGAGCATAAGCTGCGTACGCTCTTCTGGGAGTGCACGTTGCGCTGCAACCTCGCCTGCCGGCACTGCGGCAGCGACTGCCGGGTCGACCCCGGGGTGCGCGACATGCCGCTCGAGGACTTCCTGCGCGTGCTCGACGAGGAGGTGACGCCGCATGTCGACCCGCGGCAGGTGCTCGTGATATTCTCGGGCGGCGAGGTGCTCGTCCGCGAGGATTTGGAGCGTGCCGGCGCCGAGGTGACGCGCCGCGGATATCCGTGGGGCATGGTCACCAACGGCATGGCGCTCACCCCCGAGCGGTTGGACAGCCTGCTCCGCGCGGGGCTGCGCTCCGTCTCGGTGAGCCTCGACGGATTCGAGCAGACGCACAACTACATCCGCCGCAATCCGCTCAGCTATGCGCGTGCGCTCGACGCCGCGCGCCGCATCGCCCGCGTGCCGGGGCTGGCCTACGACGTCATCACCTGCGTCACGGGGCCGCTGGTACCCCGCCTCGAGGAGTTCAAGGAGATGCTCATCGCCGAGGGCATCCGCTACTGGCGGATTTTCTCGATTTTCCCGATGGGGCGCGCCAAGGAGGACCCCACGCTGCGGGTGAGCGACGAGGAGTTCCGCGAGGTGCTGGAGTTCATCCGCCGCACGCGCCGCGAGGGGCGCATCGAGGTGAGCTACGCCTGCGAGGGATTTCTGGGCAACTACGAGATGGAGGTGCGCGACCACTTCTACCTCTGTGCGGCCGGAGTTTCGGTGGCCTCGATACGGGTCGACGGCTCCATTTCGGGCTGCACGAGCATCCGCGCCAACTTCCACCAGGGCAACATCTACCGCGACCGCTTCTGGGATGTGTGGCAGAACCGCTTCGAGCCCTTCCGCGACCGCGCGTGGGCGCGTCGCGGGGAGTGCGCCTCCTGTTCGATGTTCCGCTACTGCCTGGGCGGGGGCATGCACCTGCACGACGACAACGGCGACCTGCTCTATTGCCACTACCACCGGCTTCCGGGAACGACGCGGTAGCGGGCAGCGGCCGACCGACCGCCGGGGGAAGCATCCGAGGAAGAACACACGCCGCGGGGGCATCCGAGGGAGGGGCATCCGAGGGAGGCCGCTGGACGGAGCAATTTTTCGGTTCGGGGAGCGTACCGGTCGGCGAGATTATTTGGACCGGGGCGGTCTGTGAGACCATTCAGCTCGGGAGCGCACCGGCCCGGGGAGGTTTTTCGGTTCGGGGGCGCGCCGGTTGAGAGGCCTGCCTGTGGAAGCGTGTGCTGGCGGGGACGTTTTTTTGGTCGGAGAGTGCACCGGACGACGAGACCATCCGGCCCGGGGGCGTACCGGACGGGGCATTTTTTTTCGGCCTATGTGCGCCGAACGGGTTGTTTTTTGGCCCGGGGCGCATCAGTGGGCGAGACCATCCGGCCCGAGGGAAGCGCGCAAAAGAATTAAAGGACAAGCGGGGAGAAAGTCCCGCTGAAAAAGAGTAAAAAGCTCCGGAGTTCGACTCCGGAGCTTTTTTTGTTGCATGTCGGCGGCCTGCAGCGTTGCCTCAAGTCGAAACGTGATAGGGGCGTGGCTCGGATTTGCGGCCTTTCCCCTGTCTGGAGGCGGCCTGTTCCCTGCTGGCTGCAATAACGAAAAAGAGGTTATCGAACTTCGATAACCTCTTTCCGTGTCGGGGAGACTGGATTCGAACCAGCGACCTCCAACTCCCGAAGCTGGCGCGCTAACCGGACTGCGCTACACCCCGAACAGAGCTCGTTTTATCTTTAAGAGCGCACAAAGATACGTCTAAAATCCGAATCGGCAAAATAATTTTCAAAAAAAATGCATCCGCCCGTCAACTTGCCCCCGCCGTGCGGGCTGCTCTGCGGTTGGGGGGAGGGACGTGCGAGCCGTTCCGGGTCGCTCCGCCGCCGGGTGCAAGGCGTGTGGGAGTGCGATTCGTGCGCGCACATCGTGCGCGTGCGTCCAGTGGCGTACCTCGCGTGCGCATGCGGGCGCGTCGAGCCAGAGACCTGCCCTGTCGGACAGCTCCGGATATGCCTTGCCCCCGGCAATCTCAATCACCAGTCGTCGGATTGCTGCTCGTCGTCGCTTGTGAGGATGAACGAGTTCGAGAACGAGTAGTCGAAGACCTCGCAGGCGAACTGCCGGGCCCTGGCGCCCCGGCAGAAGCTGCCGTCGCTCTTGTAGAATATCCTGTTTACGGGCTGGTCCCTCATGTCGACCGACACGCCGTTGACGTTGAGCACCATGTCGCCGTTGTAGATAAGGTTCTTGAACGTGACCCGATAGCGCCCCTGCTTCAATTCATAGATGAGCGTCCCGGAGAACTTCTCGCCGTTTCTGAAGAAAATCGGCAGGGAGAAAAGCCTCGGCTCCGGCTCCATCGTCGCATAGTTCAGCAGGACATTTTCGACCCGCCCGACAATCATCGTGGAGTCGGTCCGCTGGATGTCGCTGAATATCCCCGAGGCGATGATGCGGTCGCGCATCGCGGAGGGGGTACCCCGGTATTCGACCACGCGCTGCCAGTAGAAGTTGTGCGGTTCGATGTGCGCTTGGGCAAAGGCTCCTCCGGATACGAAGAGCGCCGCCGCGAGGATGAGTGTTGCTGAAAGTCTTTTCATTGGAGTATCAGTCTGTTATGCTTTTTTTCGTAAAATGTGGAATCATCGGGCGCAAATCGTTCGTATCTTTCGGAATCAAACGGCCGCTGCGCCTGCCCGTGCAGGGCCTTCGGCATGCGCCGTCATGGCTGTCGGCGGTCTTGCCGCAGCCGGCATGAAGCGCTTCCATCCGTTTTTTGTACTTTTGTCATAACCGGGAAGTTATCCGTTCATTATTCTTTTGTAGTCCGGGTCTGTTTCGTCAACCTCTGGAAGATATACTTTCCCGTAGAATTTTAGTTCATCTCTGTCGTTTCTGAATTGGCCGATGAACCCACGACATTGCATAACCGGATTTTCGGGATTGGCCTTCATCAGCAGTTTGTGCCAGAACCTGTTCAAGTCTCGGTCAAGGTAGCCAGCGAGTCTCCCGCGTCCGTTGTAAATCTCAACGGCGTATTTGTCCTCTTTGACCTCTTTGGTCGCTTTCAGGTAGAAATTTTCGGAGTATCCGATGTCCTTTTTGGAAAGGTCCCGGTGGTTGGTCCCGATAATTTTGTATTCGACCTCGTCGTCTTCGGGCTTGACATCATCGAACAGGGTCTCTCCCTGTTCTGTTGTGTATCCGTATTCTTCGGGGTTCATGTCCGATTCATTGCTTGTTGTGGCGGAATTTCCTTGATAGTAGTCCCTTCTCTGGTGACGTTTTATCAGCCTGGAGACATTGATGGCAACGACAATAATGCAAAATACGAGGAAGAGATAAAATAGGTTCCCGCTGCTTGATTCCGGGGCAATAGGAGTTGCTTGTAAAATGGGTATCATTATAGTCTGTTTTTTGAGTTCCGGCCCTTGACCCGGCAGCGGCGAGGGCGTCCGGATGATGACTGGCCCGCTCGTTCGGAAGGGGCGGTCTGCGTATCTTCGGCTGGTGCTCATCCAATGCATTCCTGGCTTGGGCAGGTCTCGTTTCGTATGCGCATCGCCCGACCCGTCGCATACAAAATACGGGGTAGCGGAGATTTCGAACGGGCCAAAGATTTACAAAAAATCGGACAAAAACAAACGACGGATGAATTTTAAGCGACGGAAGCCCGAAAACGCCTTCGGATGGCGCATGCGGGGTTTCACCTGTTTTGAAGTACGATGACTATGGAGGGATGGATTAAGATACACCGCGGGCTGCTCGACTGGGAGTGGTATTCCGACACGAACTGTGTGCGGCTGGCGCTGCACCTGCTCCTGAAGGCGAATTTTCAGACCCGTCGCTGGCGGGGAATCACCGTCGAGCGGGGGCAGCTCGTCACGAGCCGCGCTGCGCTGGCCCGCGAAACGGGACTCTCGGAGCGTGAGGTGCGGACGGCTGTTTCGAAACTCGAGCGGTCGGATTTTCTGACCTGCCGGGCGACCAGCTCCTACACGGTCGTAACGATTTGCAATTACGAACGATATCAGTCTACGGACAGCACGGAGCGACCAGCCTTCGGACCGACTGATGACCGGGCGAAGACCAGCTGCCGACCAACTCCCGACCAGCGAGCGACCACAACGGAAGAAAGTAAGAAGGAAAGAAGTAATAAGAAGGAAAGAAGGAAGAGCACACACACGGTAAGTTCAGAAGAAAAGGGGGTTGCAGGGGGAAACCTCGCAGGGGAAAAACCGGCCGGGCCGTCGGGGGAGTTGACCGGGGCGGCCGATGTGCTGCTGTCATGGATAGGCGAGCGCTTCCCGCAGGTAGCCGCGATGGAGGAGCCCTTCACGCGGCAGCAGCTGGTGTGGATGCTCCGCAAGTACGACGTCGAGGACATCCGGCGCCTGGTGGCTGCGATGGACAACAAGGGGGCGTGGAAGAACCGGAGCGCCTTCTGCACCTTCACCTCCTACGCCGCCCGGGACCATGAGCTGCTGACGCGGCGGCAGGCGGAGGCCGCATGCGGACGTTTGTACACCTACCAGCAGATGGTGCAGCTACTCCCGACGAACGGGGGCAACTACCGTGCGGAGGATTTCGAGACGGTGCAGACGCCGCAGGGGGTACGGTGGCGCATCCGCACGCGGCGAGACTGACCGCCCGGGGGATGCGGGGCTTCCGGGTGGCGGAGGTTCTGCGGCGGCAGAGGGCGCGCGGCGGGTCGGCGGGGCCTCGGGGTCGGCGGGAGCTTCCGGAGCTGTGGAGGGAGCGCGGCGGGTCTGCCGGGCCTCGGGACGGCTAAGGCTTCTGCGGCGGCGAGGTTCCGGGGTGGCGAGGTTTTCGGGACGTTGGAGGAAGAGCGGCGGGTCGGCGGTGGTTTCGGGGCAACTAAGGCTTCAGCGGCGGCGGGGTTCCGGAGAGCGGAGGGAGCGCGGCGGGTCCCCCGGGTTGGTGGTGACACGGATTGGTGGTGGCTCGGGTCGCGAGGGCTCTGCGGCGGTGGGGGCTCCCGGGTCGATGGTGCTTCGGGGCGTCTGTTTCCCGGAGGCGTGTGGAGGAGGTTCTTTGACGTGATTGAAACCGCGCAGGCGAGCTATGCGCAAGGGGGCGGAAATCGACTTTTGCGGGGAGCCTGTCTTGACACAGCCGGAAAATCCCCGATTTTGCGGAGGGCCTGCCTTGACGCAGTCGGAAAATTCGGCTTTTGCGGGAGTGTCTGCCTCGACGCAGCCGGAAAATCCGGCTTTTGCGGGGGTGTCTGCCTTGACGCAGCCGGAAAATCTCCGATTTTGCGTGTAAATTGTGTGCCGCCGGCCCCAATAAAAAACCACCTGCGTTGCCGCAAGTGGTTGATTGTCAATAGTCGGGGAGACTGGATTCGAACCAGCGACCCCCTGCTCCCAAAGCAGGTGCGCTAACCGGACTGCGCTACACCCCGTCTGTTCCCTCCTTCCGTTACTGCCGCCGTCGCTGCAGGTTGGCGGCGCCGTTTGCGTTCCAAAACAGCCAAAACCGTCTGCTGCATTATGCCGCTGCCAACCGCTGCCGACTGCTGGTCCGTCGTTGCCGACCGTCGACCGTCGCCACTGGCCCCTCGCTGCCGCCCGCCCTGGCGGGCCGGGCATCTTTCGGAAGTCCGGGGTGCAAAGATAACGGCTTTTTCGGTGCCCACCAACTTTTCGCTTCGAAATCTTTCTCCGGCCCGAAGGGTCATCACCGCCGAAGGGTCATCACCGCCGAAGGAACCGCCGCCCGGAGGCCCGCCGCCCGGAAGCCCGCAGAATCGCCGCACTCCCGCTGCCGCGGAGGCATCACGCCCGGAGGGGCATCACCGCCGAAGGAACCGCCCGCTCTCAGGTATTGCGTCCGGAGGAGCATCGCACTTCTGCAGCAGACCGTCGAAACTGCCAGCCCGTCGAAGTTGCCCGCTATCGCGTCAGCCCGTCGAGGCGGCACGCTATCGCAGCGGCCCGTCGCGTCTGCCCGCTATCGCAGCAGACCGTCGAACAGGTGGCTGAAATCCTCGTGCGGCGCCGGCATGTAGACCTGGAAGCCCAGCGCGCGGGCCGCCGTGACGTTGCGCTCCGAGTCGTCGATGAAGAGCGTCCGGGCGGGCTCCATGCCGCTGTCGGCAATCATCTTGCGGAAGATGGCCTCCGAGGGCTTCAGCTCGCGGAGCTCGTAGGAGAGGTAGACCCGGTCGAAGAGCCGCTCCATCGGGCAGCCCGCCTCGGCGAACATGCGGCGAATCAGCTCCATCGACGAGGGGTTGTTGTTCGAGAGGACGTAGGTCCTCACGCCGCGGCGGCGCAGCGCCTCGATGAGGCGGACCTTGGCGGCCGGCACGCCGACCAGAAACTCGCCGTAGGCCTCGCCAATCTGGCGGTCGGTCACCTCGCGGCGGCCGCTGGCGGCGCGCATCCGCTCGCACGCCTCGTGGAACGTGATGAGGCCGTGCTCCATCTCGCCAATCATCGCCGCCGGGTGGTAGGGGTTGATGAGTTCGGCAATCTGCGGCATGCCGAGGCGCCGGAAGGCGTCGATGCAGCGCTCGGCGTCGAGGTCGACCAGCACGCCGCCGAGGTCGAAGACAACGCTGTCAATCTCCTCCATGGGGTGCGGCGCTGTTTGGGGTATCGTTGGGGTATTCAAGGTGTCGTTATTTCTGGAATTTCATGGTAAATCGCCGGATTGGGCGGATGAGGCACATCGGCAGCAGCTTGCAGAGGGGTATCCAGAGCCGGTTCCACCAGTCGGGGACCGTGCAGCGCTGCCCGTGCCAGAGGGCCCACAGCCCGCGCCGGGCGCAGCAGTCGGCCGAAATCAGCACGCCCATGCGCAGCCCGATGCGCTGCCAGCGCGGCGTGAGGCCGTAGAGGTCGGTCGCCACGCCGGCCGGGCAGACAGCCGTCACGCGGATGCCTGCCTCGCGGACCTCCTTGGCGAAGGCGACCGAGAAGCACTTCAGGTAGGCCTTCGAGGCGCTGTAGAGCGTCAGCCCCGGGAAGGGCATCCACAGCGAGTAGGAGGCCATGTTGAGGATGTGGAAGCGGCGCCGCGGGGCCGGCGAAGTTGCCGGTGCGGTGCCGGTGGTAGTCGGCGCGGATCCTGCCGCCGCACTTGCCGCCGGTGCCGAGCCCGTTGCCGAGTTGGTGGCTGCCGAAGCGGCGCCCGTTGCCGGTGCGGAGCAGGTCTCCGGTGCGTTGCCGGTTGCCGCCGGTGCATCGCCCTCCGGCGTCGGCTCCATTGCGTTGTCTCCCTCCTGCCCGGGCTCCGCCGCAAAGCCGTTGCGGGCGGCCATCTCGCGGGCGACGAGGCGGCAGAGCTGCGTGGCCGTGAGGCAGTGGAGCATGATGACGCGCTCGATGCGCTCGGCCGGCGTGCGGATGATGTCGCGGAACGAGAAGATGCCCGCATTGTTGATGAGCACGTCGACGGCGATGCCGGCCGCACGCAGCCTGTCGTAGAGCTCCTGCGCCGCCTCGGCGCGGGCCAGGTCGCAGGAGATGATGCGCACCTCGGCGGCGTCGAGCGCCCGGAGCTCGGCGCGCACGCACTCGAGCTTGCGCAGGTCGTTGCCCACCAGCACGAGCCGGTAGCCCAGCCGGGCGAGCCGCAGCGCGAAGCAGCGCCCGATGCCCGAACCGGCCCCGGTGACCAGCGCCCAGGCGCTGCCCTTGGTTACCTCTCCCCGTTTCATGGCAGTTTGGCGAGCTCTTCGACGATTTTGCGCGGCAGGTTGTCGCAATGCTTGCAGCACTTCATGTCGACGGAGTACATCCGCGCGATGCAGTAGTTGCGGTGGTCGCACTCGCTGCGCGTCGAGGCGTCGCCCGCACGCAGTTTGTTGACGAAGGCCGGGTCGTTGACCAGTGCGCGGGCCATCTGCACCAGCTCGAAGCCGGCCCCCAGCGCCCGCTCGATGCCCTCGCGGCTGACCAGTCCGCCCACGTAGACGAGCGGGCACTTCAGCGCGGCGCGGAACTTCACGGCATCCTCCAGGAAGTAGCACTCCTTGAAGGGGAACTGCCGAATCATGTAGGGGCCGCACCAGCGGATGAAGTAGCGGAGCCACCAGGGGGAGTAGTAGCTCATCGTATAGAGCGGGATGAGGCCGCGCATGACGGCCATCGGCGCCTTCGAGACGAAGCCCCCCGAGAGGACGATGCCGTTGACGCCGAAGCGCTCGATTTCGCGGGCGATTTCGATGCTTTCGGGAATCTCGATGCCCCCCTTGAAGCCGTCGTACATGTTGTGCTTGACCAGCACGGCCATGTTGCGGCGTGCGGCCGCCTCCATCACCTCGGTCAGGCACATGCGCATGAAGCGCATGCGGTTTTCGAGCGAGCCGCCGTATTCGTCGCGGCGGTGGTTCGTATAGGGCGAGAGGAACTGCGAAATGAGGTATCCGTGGCCGGCGTGCACCTCCACCGAGTCGAACCCGGCATCGGCCGCCGTGTGGACGGCGCGGCCGAAGTCGCGCGCCACCTCCTCGATTTCGCTCCGGCGCATCCCCCGCACGGGGGTGTAGGCGTAGAGGTTGAAGCCCGTCGAGGCGCCGATGGGTATCTGCCCGGCGGTGGAGTAGTGGGTCATGTTGCCGCAGTGGCCGATTTGGATGCCGGCGGCGGCACCCTCGGCGTGGATGGCGTCGGTGATGTCGCGCAGCGCGGGGACAATCGCCGGGCGCAGCCACAGCTGCTTGTTGAACGAGAGGCCGCTGCGGCTGACGGCCGCATAGGCCAGCGTGGTCATGCCGATGCCGCCGCGCGCCACGCTCACGTGGTACTGCTTGAGCTGCTCGGTGGGGCCGAAGTCCTTGCCCATCGACTCGAAGGCGGCCGAACGGATGGTCCGGTTGCGGAGCGTCACGGGGCCCAGCTTATAGGGGGTGAAGAGTTTGGATTCCATCGTGGAAGCTGTTTTGGGTTCGTGTCAGTAGATGAAGGGGATGATGCGCTTGCGGCCCAGGCGGGTGAACTCCTCGCCGAACTCCTGCTCGTAGCGGCGGTAGAGCGACGCCGAGCGGGGGGCCAGGTTGGCGAAGGTCCACCAGGCGAAGACGGCGCCGGCCCACGACCACGAGGCGATGGCGAAGCCCGTCCATTCGAGCAGCTCGCCGAAGTAGTTGGCCGACGAGACGTAGCGGAACATGCCGCCGCGCGGGATGTAGTGGCGCGTGTCGCCCGGACGGCGCAGGTGGCGGATGATGTAGTCCGAGTGGAGGTTGATGGCCATGCCGGCCACGAAGAGCGCTCCGCCCACGTAGATGAAGGGGCGCGAGAACCACCCGTCGTAGTAGCCCTCGGGCGAGACGTAGAAAATCCATCCGCCCTGCATCAGGGCGTTGAGCGTGTTGAAGAGCATCCCCATGAGGACGATGCCCAGCGGCATCTTCGACTTGCCGCGCATGAGCAGCGGGAAGATGAACGACCGCTGGAAGTAGTGCGCCTCGAAGAGCAGGAAGAGGACGAGCGGCGCGGCCTCCCACATCCTCGGCGAGAGGGCCCACAGGACGGCCATGGCGATGAAGACGGGCGACTCCATGAGCACCCATCCGACCTTGTTCGGAACGGGAGGCCCGTAGCGGGGGTTGAACAGATAGCCGTACCCCGCCTCGAAGAAGTGCAGGGCGATGAAGACAATCAGGGCCAGGAAGGCCATGACGAGCAGGAAGATGTTGAAGGCTGCGGTCATGCGCAAAAGGGTATTTTCGGAGCCGTAAAGTTACGAAACAATTCGCATCGGGACAACCCGCTCCGTCGCTTTTGTTCATCGAAAGGGAGCCGCTCGTCGCCCGATGTGGCATAATTCGTGCACCGGAACGGGCGTCAACCAACAAAACTCGAAGAACATGTTTATGAAAGGAAACAGACACGACGAATCCCCGGCCGAAATCTTCGGCACGAAGGAGATGCGCTCGCCGGCGCCCACGGAGTTCATCCCCAAGGAGCGCACGGCCCCCGAAGTGGCCTACCAGCTGGTCAAGGACGAGACCTTCTCGCAGACGCAGCCGCGCCTGAATCTGGCCACCTTCGTCACCACCTACATGGACGACTACGCCACGCGGCTGATGAACGAAGCCATCAACGTCAACTACATCGACGAGACGGAGTATCCGCGCATCGCCGTGATGAGCGGCCGCTGCATCAACATCATCGCCAACCTGTGGAACACGCCCGAGAAGGGTCCGTGGAAGACCGGAGCGCTGGGCATCGGCTCGTCGGAGGCCTGCATGCTGGGCGGCGTGGCGGCGTGGCTGCGGTGGCGCAAGCGCCGCCAGCAGGCCCACAAGCCCTGCGACCGGCCCAATCTGGTGATGAGCGCCGCCTATCAGGTGGTGTGGGAGAAGTTCTGCCAGCTGTGGCAGATTGAGCTGCGCACGGTGCCTCTGACGCCCCAGTCGCCGACGCTCGACGTCGACCGCGCGCTGGAGCTCTGCGACGAGAACACGATTTGCGTGGTGCCCATCATGGGCGTTACGTGGTCGGGGCTGGACGACGACGTCGAGGCGCTCGACAAGGCGCTCGACGCCTTCAACCGCCGCACGGGCTACGAGATTCCGATTCACGTCGACGCCGCCTCGGGCGGTTTCCTGCTCCCGTTCCTCAATCCGCACAAGCGGTGGGACTTCCGCCTCAAGTGGGTTTGCTCCATCTCGACCTCGGGCCACAAGTTCGGCCTGGTCTATCCGGGTCTGGGGTGGACCGTCTGGCGCGACCGCAGCTACCTGCCCGACGAGATGGCCTTCTCGGTCAACTACCTCGGCGCCGAAATCACGCAGGTGGGGCTCAACTTCTCGCGTCCCGCGGCGCAGGTGCTTGGCCAGTACTACAACTTCATCCGTCTGGGCTTCGAGGGCTACCGCGAGGTGCAGCAGAACTCGCTCGACGTGGCGCGCTACTGCCACCAGGCCATCGGCCGCATGAAGTGCTTCGCCAACTATTCGGACGAGGTGACCAACCCGATTTTCATCTGGCACCTCGACCCCGACTATGAGAAGAGGGCGCGCTGGACGCTCTTCGACCTGCAGGCGGCGCTGCAGCAGAGCGGCTGGATGGTGCCCGCCTACACGATGCCGCGCGACATCGAGCAGATGATTGTCATGCGCATCGTCGTGCGTCAGGGCATGTCGCGCGACATGGCCGACATGCTGCTGGCCGACATCCGCAATGCGGTGGCGGAGTTCGAGAAGCTGGAGTACCCGACCCAGTCGCGCCTGAAGTTCGAACGCAATGAACATCAGGCGAGCCGCATCTTCACCCACACGGGCCACTGCCGTTCGGCGCAGTGCCACGCGCAGGATGCCCCTGCGGCCGAAGGCGCGCATGCCGGCAAGGGGTCGACGCAGCGCGAAGCCGTTCACGAGAAGGCGTAGCGCCGCCGCATTCCGCCTCCGGCCGCCGGTTCCCCGAATGAACCTTTCCCCGAACCGCGGCCGGGAGGACGGAGCGGCGGTGAGGCCGGGGCCGCCCGGGGTTGTTCGGCTCCGGCCCCTTCTCGCCGGGCGGCAGGACTTGCCGGGGTATGGGTATGGATGCCCGTTCCGGCGCTCAGTGGCACATCCGGCGTTTCGCAGCCCGTTCCGGCGCCTTCGCCGATGCTCTTTTTTCGGCGGCCTTTTGCTGAAGGCCTTTTTCGGCGGCCCGTCCCGGCGCCTTCGCCGATGCTCTTTTTTCGGCGGCCTTTTGCCGAAGGCCTTTTTCGGCGGCCCGTCCCGGCGCCACGGTTTGCCGACACCTTTTTGCCGACGTTCTTTTTTCGGCGGCCCGTCCCGGCGCCACGGTTTGCCGACACCTTTTTGCCGACGTTCTTTTTTCGGCGGCCCGTCCCTTCGGGGCGGCGCCGCTTTTTTTTGTGCCCGACGGAACGGTCCGCTCTGCCCCCCCCCTCTCGTCTCTGCCCCCTCTCGTCTCTGCCCCCTCTCGTCTCTGCCCCCTCTCGTCTCTGCCCCCTCTCCGCTCTGCCCCCTCTCCGCTCTGTCCCCTCTCCGCTCTGCCCCCCCC
>CDYM01034078.1_pt1 | contig 28782 bp, 20 predicted proteins | sample 554981 | NCBI WGS metagenome assembly CDYM01 (sample SAMEA3182081, study PRJEB8094) | gut metagenome | biome: human; feature: gut; material: Stool; isolation source: human stools | place: Canada | collected 2012-12-04 | reverse complement strand
GAAACTGTTTTGAATTGATTCAAGAATAATGTTATAAGCATCTTCAGATCTCAAATCAGTCGGTCAATTGGAAAAATGTTATATCTTTAAAGGTACCAAACAATAAAGTTATGACACAGTATCCAACCGACCTGACTGAAAAACCGTGGCAAGTTATAAAAAATATTTTAGAGCCGCAAGCAAGGAACCGAAAACATTCGCTTAAAGAGATAATGAATGCCATCCTTTATATCAACAAGACCGGCTGCCAGTGGTATAGACGGGAACAAGAAAATCAAGGGGCGGAAAGAGCACATCATAGTCGATACGCTCGGCCTTCCGTTAGCCGTCGCAATCCATGAAGCCAACCTGCATGACAGCAAGGGCGCCCCACAAGCCATAGAAAAACTCGCTTATAAATTTCCGCGCTTGGTTAAAATATTGGCGGATGGAGGCTACAGGGGAGATTTGGCTGATTGGGTCAAGAAGAAATTCGGATGGATATTGGAGGTCGTACTCAGACCGGACGAATGTCCGTCCAAATTTCAGGTACTGCCCAAACGTTGGATTGTGGAACGCTCTTTCTCATGGCTGGAAAACTTCAGAAGGCTGACCATCGATTACGAATTCCTTGCTGAAGCTGCAGAAGCTATGGTACAGATTGCATTCATACAAATCATGCTTAACAAATTTATCGAATAAAATCAAAACAGCTTCTGAGTCCAATACCTCACATACATAAAACAGACAGCGCGAGATATGTACATTATTGACAATATCCTTGTCATCCAATGCAGTTCCATCAAGAGGGTTATATCCATTTGCAAGAGCGTTCATCCACTCTTTTGCAATTTTCACTTTTTCAAGGTCGATCATATAGTTATTCGTTTTATTTCTCTGATTTATTTGTCTCCTAATATTCTTTTCCGAACTGGTCACTATCACTCTCAAGGCAGTCATTTAGGTTGACCATTCTACCGCAGCCATTCCCGGACTTATTATAGTTGGTACAACCGAGGAAATATCCCCTCTGTCCTTTCTTCACAACCAAATATCCATCCTTGCACCAATCGCACTTCTGAATAGATAATGAGCCGCCTTTGAGGTCGTTGGTCATGTACCCACACATTTCCTGGTCATTAGTGCATATCCAGAGTCTCAGACCGTGGTTCTTATGGTAACGCTTCTGAAGAGGATAGCCGCATTTCGGGCAGCGATTCTTTACATGGTCAACCGGACGCAAGTCAGATGTTATATCACCACGAAGCGCGACATTTGGATAATCTTTCTGATTGCTGAGCAATTCTTTGATGAACACTGACGGCCTATTCTGCGGAGTAATAATGTAGACACGGTTCTTTGTACGGGTCAAAGCGACATAGAATAGTCGGCGTTCTTCCGCATAATCGTAAGAGTCATCGTTGTTTACAACTAGCTTCAACACCGGATCATCTGCAATCTTTGATGGAAATCCAAACAATTCATCTTTCGCATTGATAATTATCACATTATCAGCACTCAAGCCCTTTGAACTGTGAGCCGTCATATAGTCAAGACTGACATTAGTGCCATAGGTCTTGGACTTGATTACCTTCTTTTTGTCGTCGTATATGAATTCGTCTGATTTTGCCAAGTTTCTGGCATCGAAACCATAACGGCCCAAAAGCAGAATAGAAGGTTTTTTGGATATTCCGGACTGAATAATGTCCTCAATTGCCTGATTGACGGCGAGCGCCATATTGTGATATACTTCCCCCTCCTCTTTCTGATCTTTGCTCTTTTCCTCGCTGTATGTATTGATGATTACCGGATTTTCTATTCGCTTCGGAGAGATCAGTTGTTTCTTAATCTGGGTGCTGTTTTTCTGAATGAAGTTACCGGCAATGTCAATCAGTTCCTGAGCATTGCGGTATGTTCTGGTAATCTTCAACTCCTGGCCATATCCAAATTCTTGGCAAAAACGAGTGAACAATGGCAGAATTGAACCGCTGAAGGCATAGATAGACTGCCAATCATCACCGACTGCAACAATCTTGGCACTACACAACTTAGATAATTCGTTAATGAGATTATAGCGTTGACGAGAAATGTCTTGATACTCATCAACGATGATATACTTAAACAGAAGCTTTTCCTTTGCTACCTGCTTATCATGAATGATGCGGGTGGACTCGTTGATCATATCCTCGAAGTCGATACTGTGTTCTTCTTCCAGCGCCTGCTGATATTCGAGATAACAAAGCCTGCAGATATCGAGGAAAAGCTTTGTGCGCACATTCTTGGTCTCAGAAGCGAACTTATCGAACTTGCTCTGGTCGTAGCCCTGAGTCTTGAAATTCTGAATAAAGTTGCACAGGAGCATCGTCAAGCGAGTAATGTATTTGCTCTCTGCGGACTCAACAATCATCTTGTACACTTGCTCGTCCGGACGCTTAACCAGATCAAACCCTTTGGCAATCAGCTGCTCTTTCAGATGGATCAGCATGTCGCGCCCATCATTGTATCGCGAGAAGGTATAAGCCAGGTCCGTTTTATGTTTGCGATGAAGAGTAATCTTATCATTGATGCGCTTCTTGTACTTTGCCAGTTCCTCTTCGGAGTATAAATTGTTGTTTCCCGACTCCGAAATACCGAAATGCTCAATGTACAAAGACTTATCGCCCTGCCATATTCTGAAATCCGGTGTGTACGGCTTATTGGCATCGAGAATATGGTACTGATAGAATGGTTCGTATTCGTAATCGATGTTGTGCTGATACAGGAAATTCGCGATGCGAACCTCTTCAAGCGACCTGACAATCTCGTCGCGGAGAGTCTGAACTTTCTTTGTTTTACTATCGATTACTTCCTGGATATATTCGCCGGTATTGCTCTTCAATGTGGCAAAATCGGCTTTGGAGACATAGAGGAAGAAATCGTTCAAATCATCTCCTTCGAACGGTGCATTGAAATATGAGCCAAAGAACAGAATCAGCTTGCGGACAGTATCAGGGTTCTTCAGGACCTTTGCCTTGAGATAATCGTTGATTACCTTGTACATAAAGCCCATGTCCACAATCTTACGCCGTTCATCTTCTTTCTTGCGAAGGATGGCATATCCAGCGGAGTGGAAAGTGGTTATTGGGCACGGAATACCCAATGATTTGTTGATACGGTCTTTGAGTTCATTCACGGCCTTATTGGTGAACGAGATAACCAGTATAGATTCTGGCGCAATTCCCCTCTTCTCAACCAGATACTTGACTTTGGCAGCAACTGTAGTTGTTTTCCCGGCTCCGGCACCAGCCACGACCAAAGTGTAATCCTCATCACTGACTACAACCTCGCGCTGTTCATTGTCAAGCGAAATGTTCGGATCACATTTCTTCAGAATCGTATCAAGATATTTCTTGTTGTCTTTCAGGGATAGCTCAACGAATTTATCATTGTGCGCCTTTATTGTTGGCGATTCCACTGCCAAGTTCTTGATTTCATCGTACACCCTCAGAAAATCATTCACCTGGCTCGCGTCTAAGCCATTCTTCCGAATGTAGTCGTCAAGCATTCTTGAGGTCTGCAATGCATGAAAGAATCTATCCAGTTCCGCATATTCCGGAACCAATTGCGCATAATCACTGCGAGCGATGAATGAATCAGCGGTGAGCAAAATGTCGATATTCTTGTTGAACTCAAGCAATGACAAATACTCACTTGGCATTTTCTCCCGATGCTCAAATGAATCTTTCTTCCTTCTAAATATGTTTGTAATAATACTCAGAAACTGTTTTGAATTGATTCAAGAATAATGTTATAAGCATCTTCAGATCTCAAATCAGTCGGTCAATTGGAAAAATGTTATATCTTTAAAGGTACCAAACAATAAAGTTATGACACAGTATCCAACCGACCTGACTGAAAAACCGTGGCAAGTTATAAAAAATATTTTAGAGCCGCAAGCAAGGAACCGAAAACATTCGCTTAAAGAGATAATGAATGCCATCCTTTATATCAACAAGACCGGCTGCCAGTGGCGTATGCTTCCTTCTGACTTCGCCCCTTGGCAAACCGTCTATTACTATTTCCGCAAGTGGAAGCTTGAAGGTGTGTTTGAAGAGATGATGGATGCCTTGCACTCCCTTATCCGTAAACAGGCGGGACGGGAGGAAAGTCCCAGTCTTGGCATCATGGATTCCAGAAGCGTAAAGACTTCCCATCATGTTGATTCTGACCGTGGTATAGACGGGAACAAGAAAATCAAGGGGTGGAAAGAGCACATCATAGTCGATACGCTCGGCCTTCCGTTAGCCGTCACAATCCATGAAGCCAACCTGCATGACAGCAAGGGCGCCCCACAAGCCATAGAAAAACTCGCTTATAAATTTCCGCGCTTGGTTAAAATATTGGCGGATGGAGGCTACAGGGGAGATTTGGCTGATTGGGTCAAGAAGAAATTCGGATGGATATTGGAGGTCGTACTCAGACCGGACGAATGTCCGTCCAAATTTCAGGTACTGCCCAAACGTTGGATTGTGGAACGCTCTTTCTCATGGCTGGAAAACTTCAGAAGGCTGACCATCGATTACGAATTCCTTGCTGAAACTGCAGAAGCTATGGTACAGATTGCATTCATACAAATCATGCTTAACAAATTTATCGAATGAAATCAAAACAGCTTCTAAACTGTAATATTTCGTCGTATTGTTCATCGTTATTTCAACTTATTGAATAAAACTTTCATTAATCTCAACTTCGGGAAATTCTTTCTGCCAGATATCCCGTTTCAAATCCACAACCGTTATACAGGATATGGGATATATGCTGGAATCTTCCATCAGCACTTTCCAAGGTCCATCTTCACGATATCTAATCTCCTGGCGTATCAGGCGGTGGCGCTGGTAATTATTGGAACCTCCATTAACCTCAAAGTTATAATGGTCATTATTGTCTACATAATATATGGCGGATACATAACCCTCATCATCAAATTCCACACCCCAGATTGTCATAACGTGCGTAACCCCTTGGTTCAGGTTAGACTGTTCGAAACCCAGCCCCTGCTTATTTTCCAGAGCGCCTTTGATAATCCTGTTGAAACTCTCTTTATTCATGGCGTCTTCAGGTCTGAACGCAACATCTATGTTGTCGAATATTTCCGTGAAATATCCTCCATAATTGTCATCAATATCAGGATCAGGAGATGATATTCCCGGAGTCCCGCAGATAAACCAGTTAATTCCGACGGCATCCGAACCCCCTCTGTTTCTGGATATGTCTCTGAAAAAGTCGAAAATTTCACTGCCTTCAGTATCGGAAAACCCGAAAGAGGGACGCGGATATGCCGGCCATGGATTTGAACTGTACCTTGCATCATACGCCTCGATATACGGTTCATTGAGCCGTGTCCACCAATGCAGCAGATTTGACGCACCCGCCGCCCAGCACATATTGCTGTCATGGTATCCAGGATGGGATCCACTATCGTCCGGATCGTCCTTATCGCAGTCATACCATAAAAAGTCGCTCTGCCAGTTCAGATACGCAATGCCGGATACTTTGTACCATATACCGTTGGGGAAGTTTTCAGGCACCAAGAAACTGTACTCAGGGACGGACTCGTTGTCTTTTGGATAATCGGGCAGGCTGGCGGTCTTGACCCCGTAAACCCAGCACGTCTTGCCGCCGTAGTCTATATCCGGGTCAGGATCAGGATCCGGGTCAGGGTCGGTTCCGATATCTCCGTCGGATTTGAGACGCAGGTTGAGTACGGTCTCCTTCCCGCTCGCCAACACACTGCTTTCTCCGATCGTAGCCGGTGCCTTGTAGACGGATGTCTTTCCACCTGCGGAAATCTCCACCCATCCTTCGGCATATTCCCCAAGATCCCCGGGGAAAAGAATCGCCGAATACTTTCCCTCGGACAATATGCGGGGCGTTATGTCCTCCATTGTACCGGAAGGAGTGTCAATACCTCCTGTCGAGAGGTCGAATGAGCCTTCCGTAATATTCCTCACAGTGACAGTCAGATCATCAGGAAGAGAGCCTTCGTCACTTGAGATATTGATTGACAGACGGTGCATACCGTGCATAAAGGGCATCTCTATCACATCCCCGGTAATATCTTCCTGCTCTATGTCAAGGTGGCTCCACAACAAGTCAGAGTCCTCATACCCGTTACCGGTCTGGTCGGTGTCCACACGATGCGTGTGCAGGTTTGTCTCAGGCGAGACATCCTCTCTGGCCGGATAGTATGCTGAAAGGCGCACAGTACCCGAGCCAAGCTCACTTTTCTGCAGTTTCGGAGTCCATTGCCCGTCCTCCATGGTCAGTATGACCTGTCTTGTCTGCTCTCCATAGATATAAAGTCCGACTTTGTCTCCTTCTGTGAAAGATCCGCTGCCGTCTTCTCCAATCTCAGCTTTCGTACCCTTATTGTCTTGCGTGAAGACCATCTCTACATACTCACTGTCATTCTTCGAGGATGAATAGTCCTCAAATTCCGCGCATCCGGACAATAACACCGGAACTGCTGCCAATAACCGGAACAGGAGCTTACTTGTAATCAATTCTTTGTTCATTTTATGGATAGTTGAATTTCACCGCAAAAGTAGTAAAAAAACAACACATTGACATTAGAATCTGTTTAAATTTATTTATAATTAGTTGTAAATCAGTAGGTTAATTGGAATATTTTTCGTAACTTTATGATTATCGAGACATTAAAGTTATGCATAAGTACCCAACCAACCTGACTGATAAACAGTGGCAAGTTATAAAAAATGTTAGACCCCAAAGAAAGATTCAGAAAATATTCACTGCGCTCTGTTTTTGACGGCATCCTGTACATCGTGAAGACCGGCGTGCAGTGGAGAATGCTCCCCTCGGATTTCGCTCCGTGGCAGACAGTGTATTACTATTTCAGCAAGTGGAAGAACGAGGGCCTGCTTGAAGAGATCTTCGACACCCTCCGCGGCATTGTCCGCCGTCTTTCGGGCAGGGCGGAGAGTCCCAGCCTTGGGATCATCGACTCAAGGAGTGTCAGGACCTCCCATCATATTGATGGTCAAAGGGGAATAGACGGAAACAAAAAGATAAAGGGCAGGAAGGAGCACATAGTGGTTGACACTCTGGGGCTGCCCATGTCAGTGAGAGTCCATCCGGCTAACGTCCATGACAGCGTAGGGGCGGAAGAGGTGTTCGAATCCATGAGATACAAATTCCCTGGGCTGAAACGGATTCTGGCGGACGGAGGTTACAGGGGCGAGACTGTCAGGAACACGGTCATGAGACTGCTGCATTGCGACCTGGATGTCGTACTCAGGTCTGACAAACGGACGGACAGATTTGTCCCCATGCCAAAAAGATGGATTGTCGAGCGCACTTTCTCATGGCTCGAGAACTTCAGGAGACTGACCATTGACTATGAATACAGGGCCGATACGCACGAAGCCATGATGCATATCGCTGCCATAAAATTATTTTTGAATAAAATTTAAACAGTTTCTCATCAAACCAAACTTGTAAATTGATAGCAGAATACAAAGAACAATTTCCTAGCGATGAATATAAAATAACTCGTCTTTTAGATAAAATAAGTTTGATGACACCAGAAAATATACATATCAATACATTTATGTATGAGCCCTTAATTGATATGTCTATCATACACTTAGTCAAGCTCTATGAATTGGTTAAATCTGAAAAGGATAGAATAGAGCAACTCCAATTTAATGGATGAAGACGTATATTTTGTGTAGACAGGAGTTATTTCTGCAAATAAAGATAAAAGCAACATTTGGAGTGATAATATACAGTCAAGTGTGACTTTGATTATGCAGCCATAAATCATTATAGATAGGATGAAAAAAGTTAATAACAAATTTTGATTAGTTAAATTAAGTAGTGAACTTAGCGGGCGAAGATTTGTTCTTTGACAACCAAATCGGTATGGCTAAGCAAGTCGTAACCACTGCAAGTATGTACATGAGTAGAGGTGGTTTCAACGAAAAAAATAGCGGAGCAAACACCCCTAAAGAAGCCTTAAATAAAGGATTTATAGAGGACGATGACTACATCTGTGACGGAGAGTAGTCATCACCGTTGTCACCGAGGTGTGACCTCGCTCGCGAATTGCTCATGCAAATTACTAATAATCAAATAATAGCAGATTGCAACTCCGTAACCTCTCTCTCCGCAAGACAAGCAAAAAGCCGAACAAAATGTTCGGCTTTTTTTCGTTTGAGGCCGCACGGCAGGCTGTATCCGGAACAGACACAATGACAGCATGTTCCGGAAGAGGGCGGCAGAGTCCGGGTATTTTTTGCACAGAAGCGCATGCGGCCACCAAGGTCCGACAAAGTGCTGCGCCATATCAACCGCATACGGAAAGTTCAAACAGTCGGCATTATGGCCATAGCCCCGCACCGCCACGGCGCTCATTGCAGGGGCGACAAACCCGATTCAGACTGAAATATTTTGCAGACACCAAAAGTATGAGTATATTTACGATCCGTAGTGCATACACTGCGGCGACAAGACTCGCAGACGGACATGGCAGGGTCCATATTCGTACGTCTGCCGCCCGATCAACGACCTAAACACACAAAAAAACACATGAAGACTATTTTTATTACCGGAGGTTCAACAGGAATAGGTGCCGCCTCCTTGAAGAAGTTTGTAAGGGAGGGCTGGAACGTAGGTTTCATGGATATAAACCGACAGGCCGCCATGCAACTGATGGACGAAGTGAACTGCCCCGAGCAGCTGGTTTTCACCGAGGGCAACACCCGCACGAGAAGCGATATCCGCAAGGCAGTCGAGAATACCGTCAACAAATTCGGTTCGTTAAACAGCGTATTTGCCAATGCGGGAATCCATCGCAGCAATACGATCCTCGACATCTCCGACGAAGAGCTCGACCTGATGATACAGACAAACATCTATGGCACGGTTAACACTCTGAGGGAGACTATTCCCCATATCATTGATGCCGGCGGAGGTTCCATCGTGATCAACGCCTCCGACCAGTGGTTCGTGGGCAAGGCGCACAGTTTTGCATACGGACTGACCAAGGGTGCCCTCGGGCAGATCACCCGCAGTCTGGCCATTGACCTTGGTTCGAAAAACATTCGCGTCAATGCAGTTTGCGCCGGCACGATCCACACACCGCTGGTCGACAAGCTGTTCATGAAATTTGCCGAAGAGAACCACTGCAGCGTCGATGATTACTGGCGACAGGAGAATGCCCTCTACATGCGTGGCAGCGTGGGCAAGCCGGAGGAAGTTGCAGAGGTGGTATATTTCCTTGCATCGGACGCTTCGAGTTTCTGCACCGGATCGCACTATCTTGTCGACGGAGGACTGGTGGCGGGATGATACCGTACACACCACACACATACATCGGCATAGCGGCCGATGGAGAAGCAAAAAGCCGAACTTCACAGTTCGGCTTTTTGCATATATTTTCCGCATCGAACCAGATGCGTCGGGTCTCAAACCAATCTCACATACGGGGCATCTTTTTGCGGCCTATAATACGCAAAGAAAAACATTTACGCCATGCGACCGCGGAACGACGCCGCCATCACGCAACGGGCTGCCGTTACATATGTCTCAAGCGCAAGGCATTGCGGAACCTGACCATGACAAATCTGCGCCAGAATATGAGCGTAAAAAGCGCCATGGCACCTCCGACATAACCGATATCGGCTATCGACATGTGCGTGCAGACCGATCCGCCGACATATGTACCGCAGGCTATTCCCAGATTGAAGATTCCGGAAAATATCGACATGGATACTGAGGTGGCGTCCTGAGGCGAAACATTGATCACCTCCGACTGCATGACAACGTTCGAGGCCGTAAAGAAGGCGCCCCACAATGCGCATACGGCGATCACCGCAAACATCTGTTCCGCAGCCAGGCGAAGCACGAAAAGGCATGCGGTGACGCCGGCAAGCACGATACTCATGAACCGGAACGGATTTTTGGCATAGAACCTCGAAAATGAGATACTGCCGATAATACCCATGCAGCCGAAAACCACCATGGTCATGGTTATCATACCTTCGCCCATACCGGCCACCTGCTTGAGAAAAGGTTCGATGTAGCTGTAGCCCGTATAGTATGATGTTGCCACGGCGAACGACAGCACATACAGGCCCACAAGCAGCGGGTTCTTCAACAGTACCGGCAGTTTGTGGAACGAAAAACCTCCGCGGCTCGGCGCCTTGGGCAGCACCAGCGCCATGTAGACGAGCAACGCAAGAGCAAACAGTCCGATACACACGAATGCCATTCTCCAGCCAATGGACAGGCCTATGATACGTCCCAAAGGCATACCGCAGATAAGTGCGATGGAGGTACCCGTAGCGATCATTCCGAGGGCCAGCGGCTGCATCTTTTCGGGAACAAGCCTAACGGCATACGGCGAGACTATCGACCAGAATATGGCATGCGTGCAGGCAACGCCTATTCGCGACAGCATAAGCATTCCATAGCCCGACGACATGCCGGACAACATCTGGAACACCACAAACAACGACGTGATTACGATCAGCAGCCGTCGCAGCTCGATCTTCGAAACGAGGATCATCAGCGGCAACGACATGAGCATGACCACAAATGCATATACCGATATTATCATACCGGCACGTGCTTCGGTTGTCGAGAAGTCGGCGGCTATGTCGCTCAACAGCCCTATTGGAATGAATTCCGAGGTGTTGAATATAAACGCGGCACAGGTCAACCCTATCAGAGGCAACCAGTTTCTCAATGTCATTTTATTCTCCATATTCCAACCTTGCATATTCGCATGACCCGGCGCGAGACCACCTTCAGGCAGCCGTCGCAACTGATGATGCACACGAACGATAAAACCTAACCCAATATCAGACAAACCGTTGCAGCACACAGACGGTACACGGTTGTCCGAGCGCGCAAAAGTAACAAAATAATCGCGGAAAGTATCTTCCGAAATACGATTTTTATTGACGGCACACACAGTCCCGTTCACGGCCGTCACGGCAAAAAAAACGGCAGCCCGAAAGCTGCCGTGTGGAATCACTTCTGGAAGCGCGCCGTCCAACGCCGTATGAGTTTCATCAGAGGATATGGTATCATCAGACAGAACGGTATGAATATCTTGTTCCACCAGTCGGGCACACACTTGCGGCGCCCGCGCCACATGGCCCTCAATCCTTTTTTGGCGCACCTGTCGGCCGTCATCAGCACCCCTATCCTCACGCCGAAACGCTGCCAGTCCGCCGGCAGGCCGTAGAGATCGGTAGCTATGCCCGCCGGACATACGGCCGTACATTTTATGCCGAGTTCCTGCACCTCCTTCGAGAAGGCCACCGAGAAACTCTTGACATAGGACTTGCTGGCGCTGTACAACGACAGTCCCGGGAATGGCATCCATATCGAGAAAGAGGACATGTTGAGAATGTGGCCGCCACCGCGTCGGGCCATATCCTCACCGAACAGGCGGCAGTTGAGCGTCAGGGTCATGTCGTGCAGCAGAAGCAAACGCGATATCCGCTCTGTCGGGGTCTTCAGTATGTCGAGGAACGAAAACATGCCGGCATTGTTAACCAGCACGTCGACCTCTATACCCTCGGATTTCACAAGGTCGTACAACTCGTATGCAGCACGTTCGCGCGCCAGATCCATGACAACGACCATGACCGAAATACAATACGTACCGCGCAACTCGTCGGCAAGTTCATTCAGGCGATCGCCGTCACGGCTTACGATCACGAGATTGTACCCCAGTCCGGCAAGACGCCGGGCATAACAGCGCCCGATACCCGCCGAAGCACCCGTCACAAGCGCCGTTTTCGATCCGGCTGCAACCTCTCCGCGCTTCATCGGCTACTTGATTTTGTTGAGTTCCTTCCAGAGACGGTCGGGAATATGCTCCTTGCAGTTGTGGCAGCACTGCATGTCCACCGAATACATGCGGGCCATGCAGTAGTCGCGGTGATCGCAACCCGAACGGGTATTGATGTCGCCATCGCGCAGCTTGTTCACGAACGCCGGGTCGTTGACCAGGGCACGCGCCATCTGCACCATCTCGAAACCGGCGTCGAGCACGCGCTCGATGCCTGCACGCGAAATAAGACCGCCGACATACACCAGCGGGCACTTCAGCTCGGCACGGAACTTCTTCGCATTCTCGAGGAAATAGCACTCCTCGAAGTCGTACTGGCGGATCATCATGTTGCCGAAGAGGTTGACAACGATCTTCTGCGGCCACGACGACCACGGCATGTAATAACTCATGGTCTTGGTCGGTATGCGCCCGCGCATCACGGCCATCGGAGCCTTCGACACGAAACCCGAAGTCAGCACGATGCCGTCGACACCGAACTTCTCGATCTGCTTGGCTATCTCGATGCTCTCGGGAATCTGTATGCCGCGCTTGAAACCGTCCTCCATGTTGTGCTTTACCAGTACGGCCGTTCCGGTCTTCGCGGCAGCCTCCATAACCTCCTCGAGGCACATGTTCATGAAACGCATGCGGTTGGCAAGCGAGCCGCCGTACTCATCATGGCGATGGTTGGTGTAGGGCGACAGGAACTGCGAAATGAGGTAACCGTGACCGGCATGTACCTCGACGCTGTCGAAACCCGCTTCGTGAGCCGTATACACCGCCCGTCCGAAATCCTTGGCGAACGCGACGCACTCGCTGCGGCGCATGCCGCGCACGAAGGTCGGGGAATAGAGGTTGAAACCGGTCGACGCACCAACGGGGAAGCAACCGGCTGTCGACCAGTGCGTCATGTTGCCACAGTGACCTATCTGTATGCCGGCGGCAGCACCTTCGGCGTGTATGGCGTCGGTGATGTCCTTCAGACCGGGTACGATCTCGGGACGCAGCCACAGCTGTTTGTTGAACGACAGGCCGCTGCGGTTGACGGCAGCATAGGCCAGCGTGGTCATACCCACCCCGCCGCGGGCAACGCTCACATGATAGTCCTTGAGCTGCTGCGTGGGGCCGAAATCCTTGCCCATGGATTCGAATGCGGCCGAACGTATGGTGCGGTTGCGCAACGTCACATGGCCGAGGCGATAGGGAGTGAAAAGTTTCGACTCCTTGAGGTCTTTCTCCATAACTTTAATATATGAATGGAATTATTCTCTTGCGTTTGAGCGAAGTGAACTCCTCGCCGAACTCCTGCGCATAGCGTTTGTAGAGCGAGTTGGCCCGGGGTGCGAGATTGGCAAACGTCCACCATGCGAATACGGCACCCGCCCACGACCACGATGCGATGGCGAAACCGACCCACTCCATCAGCTCGCCGAAATAGTTGGCCGACGAGACATAGCGGAACATGCCGCCGCGCGGTATGTAGTGTCTGGTGTCGCCCGGCTTGCGCAGGTGGCGTATGATGGAGTCGGACTGCAGGTTCACGATGAAGCCGAAGAGGAAAACCGCTGCACCGACATAGAAATAGGGTTTCGAGAACCAGTCGGCATAGTAGTCGCTCTGCGGGGCCACGTAGAATATCCAGCCGCCCTGCATCAGTGCATTGAGCGTGTTGAAAATCATACCCATGAGCACGATTCCGAAGGGCATTTTCGAGTTGCCGCGAATGAGGAACGGGAAGACGAACGAACGCTGGAAATAGTGGGTCTGGAAAAGCAGGAACAGTGCCAGCGGCGCCGGTTCCCACGTCTGGTCGGAGAGAGCCCACAGTATGGTCATGGCAATGAACACGGGCGACTCCATCAGCACCCACCCGATGCGGTTGGGTATGGGGAATCCGAACTTGGGATTGAAAAGATAACCGTAACCGGCCTCGAAAAAGTAAAGGGCGATGAATACCACGAGGGCAAGCACCGCCATAACGATCAGGAAAATATCGAAAAGGCTCATCTTGTGAGAAATTAATTCTGCAAAATCCTCACAAAGATAGTGTTTTTTCGCAAATGACACACAAGGCAGGCCTCTGCAGCCCTCTTTTTCGCAGAGCGGCCGCGCCGGATCGCCCTTTTCGGACATCGGGCACGACTTTCGGAGAATCGAGTCCGGAATGCGCACACAACTCCACGCCGTCGCAATATGGCGGCATGATGCTCATTTTTCGGGAACATTATTCAACCATCACTAATTTTTCTTACCTTTGCGACGGAAAATTCTATTTTTAACCTTAACATAAACCGCAAATACAATGAAAGAGGCTATTGCAATTCTCACCGGCGGTGGACCGGCACCCGGCATGAATACGGTTGTCGGCAGCGTTGCCAAGACATTCCTTGCCAAAGGATATCGCGTAATCGGTCTGCACTACGGCTATTCGGGTCTGTTCAATCCCGCGCCCAAGCACGAGGATCTCGACTTCGCAAAAGCGGACTACATCTTCAACCAGGGAGGTTCCTATCTCACGATGAGCCGTTTCAAGCCCACCGACAAGGATTTCGAGGAGAACTTCAACCTCACCTTCTTCAAGGAGAACAACGTCAAACTGCTCGTAACAGTAGGCGGTGACGATACCGCTTCGACCGCAAACCGCATCGCAAAGTTCCTTGAGGCTAAAAAATACCCCATCGCAAACATTCACGTCCCCAAGACCATCGACAATGACCTCCCGCTCCCGGCAGGTTCGCCCACGTTCGGCTACCAGTCGGCAAAGGAAGGCGGTACGGTTATCGGCCGCGCCGTCTACAACGACGCCCGCACCTCGGCCAACTGGTTCGTGGTTGCAGCCATGGGACGTTCGGCCGGCCACCTCGCATTCGGCATAGGTTCGGCCTGCCACTACCCGATGATCGTAATCCCCGAGATGTTCAACAAGACCGAAATCACGGTCGAGAAGATCGTAAACCTCGTGGTTTCGTCAATCATCAAGCGCAAGATCATGGGCATCGAATACGGTGTTGCAATGATCTCGGAAGGCGTGTTCCACGCATTGAGCGACGAGGAGATCAAGAACTCGGGCATTCACTTCACCTATGACGAGCACGGACACCCCGAACTCGGCAAGGTTTCGAAGGCCCACATCTTCAACGAGCTGCTCGAAAAGAAGCTCAAGGAACTGGGTATCAAGGTCAAGTCACGTCCGGTAGAAATCGGTTACGAGGTTCGCTGCCAGACCCCGATCGCATACGACCTCGTATACTGCTCGGAACTGGGCATGGGCGTCTACAAGCTCTTCAGCGAGGGCAAGACCGGCTGCATGGTTTACATCAGCCAGGACGGTTTCGTATCGCCCCTCTACCTGAAGGACCTTCAGGATCCGACGACCGGCAAGATTCCGCCCCGTCTGGTCAACATCGAGTCGGACAAGATACAGCAGGTAATCAACAACCTGATGCACTACATCACCCCGGAGGACTACGAGGCCGCAAAGGCATACGTTGCAAAACCCGAGGCTTACGACTTCCGCAAGATCCTCAACTGGTAACAGCGCGATATTGCATGAAAAAAGAGGTTTCCGACGTGTCGGAAACCTCTTTTTTTACCGTTTGTCCCCGAGACCTATTCGGCAGCCCCGGACACGAACTCCACGACAGCCGCAAAACCGCCGCCGGGGGCAAGCGATACCTTCACCGGCTCGCCGCTGCGGGCGACGAAGGTCTCCTTGCGGTAATCCGTAGCCTTGCGGTCGGCATTCACACCGTCACGGAAGAGAGTAACCTTGCAGTCACCGCTGCCCAGGGCCGAAAGGTCGAGTTCGAGGTTGCGGGCGTCCCAGTTGGTGATGCCGCCGACATACCATGTCGTCCCCTTGCGGCGTGCGGTAACTATGTATTCGCCGACACGGCCGTCGAGTATGCATGTCTGGTCCCATACGGTCGGCACGGCAGCTATGAACTCCGTGCATTCGGGCTCGCGCATGTAGTGGGTCGGTGAGTCGCACAACATGTTCAACGGAGACTCCAGCACTACGTACAACGCCAGCTGGTGGCAGCGGGTGCCCTGGCTCATGGGTTCCGAACGGCACGGGCGGAAGTTCGACCGCGTGGCATTGAGCATCGCCCCCTGCGTATAGTCCATCGGACCAGCAACCTGGCGTATGAAAGGTATCGTGGCGTCATAGCGCATCTGGTCGACGGCGTTGGTGCGCCACTTCATCTGTTCGAGACCGTGTACGCCCTCGAAGTTCAGGATATTGGGCCAAGTACGGTTCAGGCCGGCCGGCTTGTGCGTACCGTGAAGGTCGAGCACGAGGTGATATTTGGCCGCCATTTCGGCCGCGCGGTGGTTGAATGCAACCATCTGCTGGTCGTCATGGTCCATGAAGTCAACCTTGAAGCCCTTGACTCCCATTTCGGAGTAGTGTTTGCAAACCTTCTCGAGATCGCGGTTGAAGGCCATGTAGCCGGCCCACAGTATAATGCCTACGCCCTTGTCGCGCCCGTAGTCGACAATATGCTGAAGGTCTACGTCGGGATTGATCTGGAAAAGGTCCTCGCCGCGCCCTACGGCCCAGCCGTCATCGAGTATCACGTACTCTATGCCGTTCGCCGCCGCAAAGTCGATGTAATACTCATAGGTGCGCGTATTGATGCCGGCACGGAAATCGACGCCGGAGATATTCCACGCGTTCCACCAGTCCCATGCAACCTTGCCGGGCTTGATCCACGACGTGTCGGCGATCTTCGACGGCGAGGCAAGAAGATAGCTCAGGTCGCTGGCCGCAACCTCGGTGTCGCTGCCCACGACAGCCACACGCCACGGGAAGGTGCGTGCTCCGTCAATATCGGCAATGTGAGGTGCATACTTCTTGACCACGCGCTGTATGCGGTTGTATCCGCCGGCCTCAGCGTGCACGGGGCAGGGTGCGAACATGCCTTCGAGCGAGGTATCGCCGTCGCTGTTGTAGAGGTAAAGGCCCGGATAATCGCACAGGTCGGACTCGGTGACACACACCTTCGTACCCTCACCGGCGTCGACCATCAACGGCAGGAATGCCAGGCGTCCGGCATTGAGTTCGGAAAGTTTCGCAACCGTATATGTATTCTCGAACGAATTGAAGAACTGGGCGTTCCAGTCGCCGTCCTTGCCCTTGCGGACATAGGGGACCGTAGCCGTGAAATCCTCGGGAAAACGGTAGGACACCTCTTCGGCCGCAACCGTGAACGGGGACTTCGCCTCGGAGACGAAACGATAGGCAATACCGTCGTCATAGGCGCGGAACTCCACGGCCCAGTTGCCTTTCATGCGGAGAGTCAGCGAATTGTAGCACTCCTCGATTTCAGCGCTGCGGTACAGCGGCGAAGCCACCGTTCCGGAGTGATTGCCACGCACGGCCTTGCGTACGACAGCCTTGTCACCCCACACGGTGCCGTCGGAAAGGGTCATCGACAGAGGCGACGGCTCCATGATGCGGCGGCCGTCGAGCACGATGTCATAAGTCAGTGTTTCGGCCACGGTTACGGTTGTCTGCAGATGCCCGTCCGGAGATGCAAGCGTGTAGGTTCGTTCGGCCTTTGCAGCTACGGCAAGCAGCACAAAGGCGAACAGGGAGAAGAATTTTTTCATGTTTCAGGTTAATGTTGGTTAATTAAATGTCGTACAAAGTTAATATTTTTAATATAATAACCGATTTTTTGGACATTAAAAAGCGGCAAACGGTATTATTCCGTCTGCCGCTACGGGATTCACGGCCCGAAAACCGCCTACATGCCGCCGTCGAGAACCCATGCACCCTTCGCGTTATCGTTGCGCAGGGCCACCAGAAGTTTCTCGGTCGAGCCGTCGGCAAACTTCACCTTGCAGGGTACGAATACGCCGGCATAGTCACCCGAACGGAAATGATCGCCGCTCTCAACCAACATGCACCCCTTGTACTTCTCGAAACGGTCTACCGGCACGAATGTGATGATCTGCTCAAGCACGGCGGTATCCCATGTACGCATGGCGGCGAACATCTTGTCAACGGCCAGCTCGGGGGTTATGCCGGCAAAGAGATCAGAACCGACAGGCTTAGTGAGGTCGGTCCACGCTATTCCGTCTTCGGGGTGTGTGAAGAGCGAAGCGTCGACCTCAATGTCGTAGGCGATATTCTTCAACTCCACGACAGTCGTAGCCGCACCGCCGTCAAGCATGTCGATCTTCATGCCGGTGAGCCTGCCGCTCCCGCGGTCGAAGCGGTACTCGCGGCGCGTATCCGACTCCGAGACGGAGGTGTTGCGGCCGACACCGTGAACAAACTCCCCTTCAGCCGGAACTTCAACCGTCAGCACCACCGCATCGCCGTCGACACGCTTCACGTATTTAGCCCTGCGGTTGGCCAGAGCCTGCGACTCTTCGCGCGACAGCAGCGCCTGCGGGTCGAGGAGCATGGCGAAATCCTCAAGCACGCCCAACTCCGTCGACGGGAACTTCATTCCGGCATCGGCGGTAGTTATCCATAGCCAGATGTTGCGGCCGTCGTTCACGGCCACGCGCTGCAGCTTCTCCAAACGCCAGCGGTTGGTGTAAGGCTCGACCGTAAGGCGGTGCGTGACAAAATCGGCAGAAGCGTCGATATACGAGAAGCTGTCGTGCGGGTCGGTGCGCACGTCTATATCCATGCTGAAGGCGGGAGTGCTGCCGAACTTTTCGGCCGCCGTGGCGAACATGCGGCTTGCGGCATGCGCCCGACAGATCCGCAACGGGTTCACGGCGAACAGCGCCGCAACGATGACCGCAGCCGCCGAGAGCCACACGGCCGTGCGGCGAACGAAGTGCGGCTCATGCCTTTCGGCGGCACTCTCCTCACGGGCCGTCTGCATTATGCGGTCGCGCAGGCCGGCCGATGCACGGAATTCGCAACGGGGTTGCAGTTCGTCGATGGCCTCGTCGTAATTGAAGCCGCGGTTTTCTGTATCGATGGTCTTTTTCATTGTTCTGCATTTTGGGTTGTCAACAACTGTTTGAGATGTCCGACGGCATACCTGTAACGCGACTTCACGGTCGCCTCGCTGCTGTCGGTGATTTCGGCGATAAGGGCGAATGGAAGCGCATCGTAGCACCTCATGCGCAGCACCTCGGCCTGTTCATCGGGCAGTGCGGAGAGCAGCCCGGCGACACGTTCGTACTCGGCACGCATCTCGCGTTCGTCGTCGGGGACAGGCTGTGCGGCAAGCGTGTCGACGTGCACCCGCACGGACCTGCGACTGCGCAGGCGGTCGTAACACCGGTTGGCCACGGCGCGGAAAAGGTAACGCTCGACGTCGGCAACGCGGGTCAGATCCTCGTCCGAGCGGAACAGCCGCAGGAAGACGTCCTGCACCGCATCTTCGGCATCGGCCCTGTTTCCGAGCCGCATGTAGGCGAATCGGAAGAGGTCGTCCTGCCGGCGGCAGACAACGGCTTCGAGCTGTTCGAGTTTTGATTTGGTTTTGTTCATAGTCGTTTGGTCTTTTTCAGATGCATCTGCCCTTATGACGCAAAACTGCGAAAAAAGATTTAACCACAGGCCCGTTTTCTCTACAAAAAAAGGGCGGAACCCGTTAAATCGAGTTCCGCCCGTCGGTTCAGGCATGCAGGGCAGGCACTATCGTCCTACCGAAACAGGGATATTGGCCGTGGCGGCATATCCCTCTGCCGAGATGGCATAACAATAGACGCGATAGTTCCCGACACTGTCGATACGTGTCTTCAGAACGGGCCGGCGTGTCACGCACGTATTCCCGTAACGTTCGGGACGCGGTTCATACGCGCCGCCCGTAGCCGTACGCGTGGCCTCGCGGAGAATCTCCCACATATACCTCGTGCCCCGTCCGGATTCCACGCCCACGGAGACCTCGAACTTCTCGCCGGGCGCAAACACGGGATTCTGCACGGCCGGTTTGCCTCCGGCCGTTATCGATGACACCACCGGCGCCACGGCAGGTGCGTCGGTCTGCTTCCACAGGCGTTCCATCACCTCGACAGCCGGCGTCGGCTGTCCGTCCAGGGGCAGGCCCTCTACCCCGCTCTCGACAAAGAGTCCGAACCACGTGGGCGTACGCTCCTCCTTCTGCCCCCAGAGGAAGACGAACGAGCCCATGCACGCCTTGGGTTCGAGTATGCACTGCCGGTAACGACGTTCGATTACGGTGCATTTCTGCGAGCTCGTCTGCTCGACCGGAGCACCCCACGAGGTCTTCGGGCGCTCCCACCACCCTGTCGGGCCCCACTCGGTTATCATGTAGGCACCGTCGTAGCCCTCCTCGCGGAGCGTGCGCTCGACGCCCCCGATCCCGCCATAACTGTTGATGCCGACGAAATCGAGCGACGGGCACAGCCGTCCGACAAAACCGGCGGCCCGTGCGGACGACAGCACCGTACATGTCAGGTGGCGGCTGTCGCGCTCCTTCATCAGGACCGCAAGCTCCTCGACGAAACGCCAGCCCTCTTCACCGATACCCTCGCCCATGTTGAGTTCGTTGCCGAGAGCCCAGACGATTATGTTGCGGTCATCGGCATATCGTTCGGCCAGAGCGGTGCACTGCTCGCGCATCTTCTGCCTGAAAGCCTCGTCGCGGTAGCGGGCGGGATTCTTCGGCAGCGATATGCCCATCATGAGGTACATGCCGTGGCGCGAGGCCGCCTCAACGGCCCGCGCTACGGTAGTCGAATCACTCGAATAGGTGCGGTAGGCATTGGCCCCGCGGCGTGCGGCCTCGCCCATCGTTGCACGCCCGAAGACATCTTCGAGTGTCACACGGCCGCAGGTTCCCTTTATGAAGACCTTCTCCCCGTCTACGGTCAGGGCATAGCCCTCACCCGGAGAGCCGGCAATGCGAACCTGCGCATTCACGCCGGACGACAGCAGGAACAGAAACAGAAGCAAAAGTATCGACCTTTTCATGGCTCCTACATCTTGCGGCAACGTACGGACAATGCCGCGGTGTGGGGTTGGGTATTGGACCCCGCCGAGGCGATCTTCACATTGGTCGCGGTCGTACCGCACCACTGCCAGCTCGTGCTGCCGGCATTCCATATCATGCCGAACTTGCCGATGTTCTTCACTATGCCGGTCTTGAGGCGCACGCCGGCACATGGGAACCAGTCCTCGAAAGTCGTCCCGTCGACAGTCGGCGAGTAGGTACGGCCGTATGTCAGGCTGCTCATCGTGGCTGCGGCATTATCTTCGGCAGGCGTACCCAGTGCATTGAGCACCGCAGCCCACTTCAGCATGTTGGTATTGGTGGGTATGCGGTAACCCGCCGGGCAGGGGTCATGCATGGTCTTCTTGTATGCCGACGCAGGACCTATCCACATGTTGTCGTTCTCGTCGGTGAAGACCTCCGAGAAGAGCGACATGGGATACGCCACGGCTTCGGCCGAGGACATGGCCGTCGGATTGACGTTCCACTTCATGTCGGCACCGAACACGGCCGTATTGACAACCGTCGACGCCGTGGTTGCAGCGTCGAAGGCCGACGAATCGAGCGCTCCGGCCCTGTCTCCGACTACACCTGCACCGACAATCGGGTCCTTGCGGCCCCACTGGTAGAGGAATCCGTATGAACCGGCATCGTCGGGATTGCAGTTGCGCGCGCCGAGGTTGGCATTGAGCCACGTACCCTCGGATTCCCCGTAGCAGTTGTCGGCAACGGTGGCGTTGACCCATATGTGCCACGACCACACGATCTCCTTCTCTCCGCCGTCCTCACGGTAGAGGGCTATGACGGCACTGCCGGTAACGATATCCTCGGGCACGGTGAACGCAATGCGCTTCCATGCGGCATTGTAACGCACCTGTTGCACAACACCGCTCTCCGTCGCCCACAACCAGTCCGCGCCATATGTGCCGTCGGCATCGATGAGCGTCGGGGCCTTGTTGCCGTCGGTCCCGATGCCGTTGCCGGCGATGTCGGCATTGAAGGTGTATTCACCGCCCGCACGGACAAGGTAACAGTTGGCGGTCTCGGTCTCGTCGAGGGCCGTCGAACTGCTGCGAACGGCATTGCCGCCGTCAAGGTCGAGAGCATAGCGGTAGAGGTTGGCGTCGAGGAACTCGCGGCTGCCGAAGGTGCCGTCGTATTCATACTCGGCAACGTCGGTCACCACCTTCATCGTCGGGTCGTATGTGCCGGCCGAGGTCACGATATAGAAATACCTGTCGGCCGAGAGGTCGGCGGCTGCGGCGGAACCGAGCGTAAGCGTCACGGTACGCGAGCCCGGGACCATGTCGGCGCCGGCATTGCCGATAACGATCTTCTTCACCTGCTCGGCAGAGTGTTCCGAAGCCGTAAGCCTGATTCTCAGGACCGCGCCGTTGATGTCATAGGGCACGTCGACCGACGTGGCAGAGGCATCGACATCGGCCTCACCCTCCATCGGAAGGTTGGCACCGTTGAAACGGTCGGCCGAGGGCTGGTTCTGCGTTGCCGAAACCTCGGCTGCAGAGTAGGCCGATCCGGCACGCTGGTTGGGATATACCACCTTGATGCGGAATGCAGACTGCGGGGCATTGTCGACGGTCAGTGTCCCGTCGGCATTGACCTCGGCCTCGACGGCCGTACCGAAAGTGGCCCCGCCGTCCTCGCTTATGAAGTACGACACCTTGTCGCCGTCGTTCCAGACGAGTTTCGACGCGGCCGTATGGTCACCGTCGGGATATTCGACGGTCGTACGGGTCGCGTTGACCAGATTGACAGTCACACGGCGGCCTGTGGCCGGTCCGTTTGCGTCGGCGGTGTCGTCCTTGGCGCAACCGCCCGATACGGCCATCGAAACGGCGGCCAGTATCGCCATATATGAAGTTTTTCTCATAAGGTCAGTGTTAAGGGTCACAGTTCGGTTTCATAGGTATCGTCCGTCCAGGGGTTGCCGTCGGACGTGTTCACTTCACCGTCGGAGACGGCAAATCCGGTTTCAACCTGCAGGTCGCCGTATTCGACGAGCGGCAGAATGTAAGTCTTTTTCTCCATATCATTCGGGTTTCAGGGTTATTTTACTATCGAAAAGCGCGATTTCAGACCGTCACGGCTGTCGGTGCCTACCATGAGCGTATATGCGCCCGGCTCAACCGCAACACGCATGTCTGCACCGCAGAAGGCCAGTTCCGACACGGGCAGTTCGAACTCGACGGTGCGTTTCTCGGCCGGGGCCAGCGTCACGCGGCGGAAGCCCTTGAGCTCCTTCATCGGGCGCGTGACCGAAGCCGACTTGCGTCCGACATAGAGCTGCACGACCTCGGTACCGGCAACCTTGCCGCTGTTCTCGACCGTGACACGCACCTTCAGCACACCGTCAGCCGTCACCTCCGTATCGGAGAGTTCCAGTCCCGAAAGGGCGAATGTCGTGTACGAAAGCCCGAATCCGAACGGGAAGAGCGGCGTGGGCGGCACGTCGAGGTACGACGACGTGTGTCCCATGACCGACTGCACGGCCTCGCGCGGAATATCGTCGAGATTGCCCTCGGTGCCGCGGGCGATGTGGCTCGTATGCTTGTGGTTGTAGTACATGGGTATCTGTCCGACGCAGCGCGGGAATGTCACAGGCAGCTTGCCCGAAGGGTTGGCCCGGCCCGTGACGATCTCGGCTATGGCCTTGCCGCCCATGGTTCCGGGGTGCCATGCGTAAAGCAGCGCATCGGAGATCTCCGCCTCGCGGCCGATGATGAGCGGGCGCCCGGCCATGAACACCGTCACGAGAGGACGGCCGCAGTCGGCCAGCACTTCGAGCATCTCGCTCTGAGCCCCCTGCAGCGTCAGGTCGGCAAGCGAATGGGCCTCGCCCGACATGATCTGCTCCTCGCCCACGAAGGCGAGAACCACGTCGGCCTTGCGGGCCAGCGACCTGAGACGGCCGAAACGCGCCGTACTGTTGTCACGGCAATGCGTCAGCGCCGGTTCGTACAATATCTCGACATCGTCGCCGCAGAGTTCGCGCAATGCGGTTATCGGCGTCAACGTATGTGTCTTGTCACCGTCGAGCGTCCACGTTCCCAGCTGGTCGTACGGAGCATCGGCCATAGGCCCGGTCACAAGTATGCGGCGCACGCCCGTCAAGGGCAGTACGCCCTCGTTCTTGAGCATCACGGTAGCCTCCTGAGCCAGTGTGCAGGCATCGTCGAGTACCGGTTCGGAATAGAGGGCGCTCGTCGCGGCCTTGCGCGTATAGGGATTGTCGAAGAGTCCGAGGCGCATCTTCAGCCGCAATACGCGGCGAACGGCCTCGTCCACGACCTCCATGGGAACCTCACCGCTGTCGACGAGCGAGCGCAGGTTGAGCAGGTACGACCTCGACGACATGTCCATGTCCGTTCCGGCCGTGATACACTTCTTCGCGGCCTCACGCTTGTCGGCCGCAGCACCGTGCGGGACAAGGCCCGCAACCGAACCCCAGTCCGAAACCACCACGCCGTCGAAACCCCATTCGCCGCGCAGGACATCGGTCAGCAGCCAGCGGTTGCCCGTAGCCGGTACTCCGTCGTTGTCGTTGAACGACGACATGACCGATGCGCAGCCGGCCTCAACCGCCGCCTTGAACGGCGGGAAATAGGTGTCGCGCAACTGGCGTTCGGGTATGTAGGTGGTATTGTAATCGCGTCCTCCCTCGGCTGCACCGTAGCCGACGAAATGTTTTGCGCACGCAGCCATCGACATCGGGTCGGAGAGCGACTCGCCCTGATATCCGCGCACGACGGCCGCGGCAAGCCGGCCGGCGAGATAGGTATCCTCACCGAAACCCTCGGCAATGCGTCCCCAGCGCGGGTCGCGTGCAATGTCCATCATCGGGGCGAAGGCCCAGCGTATGCCGCATTCGGTGGCCTCGGCGGCCGTATTGCGGGCTGCGCGCTCGACAAGCTCCTCGTCGAACGACGCCGCCTGGCCGAGAGGTATGGGCAGCACGGTCTTGAAGCCATGTACCACGTCACGTGCGAAAAGCAGCGGAATGCCCGCAGGGCTCTCCTCGACGGCTATGCGCTGCAGTTCGTCGAGAACCGCCGGGTCGACGATGTTCATGACCGACCCCAGACGTCCGGCACGTATCTCCTTCTTGAGTTTCTCGATGTCGCCGCGCCCGTCCAGCTGGTTGAGCTGTCCGACCTTGTCTTCGAACGACATGCGCGACAATATGGCTTCGATGCGCTCGTCCTCACCGCCGAACACGAACAACGGGACGAAAAGCAGGATAAATGTTACAAGTCTTTTCATGTGGAAATGTTTCAGTTGCATTTTACAAACAGTACGGCGTCGGCGCGTGTCGCAGCCCCTGCCGCAAGCGAATTGTCGAACTCGACGGCACCGGGCATACCCTTCTCGAAACGGTATGTGCCCAGCGGCACCCACTCGCCCGAAGTCTGGCCCAGCACGTCCATGCGGCTGCGGTCGATGACAACATCGTGGCACTCCTCGCCGGTGCATACCCTGACTGCCGTCCGGGCAGCAAGGCGCTTGTCGACATTCTGGTAGGCATAGACGGCATAGTCGCCCGACGAGGGCATGGACTCAACCGTATAGCGCACGTTGCAAAGTCCCGCACCGGCCGGAACCTCGAGGTACGAAAGTCCGTAACCGCCGCTGCGGCCGACGCGCTCCCAACCGGCTTCCGCCTCAACGCCCGCATCGGCATCGTCCACGAGAATGTCGGGCTGCGACCCGTCGAGATATGGATCGGCATCGATGGCAGCACATATGCGGCGGCTGTCGACCTGCTGTACGTCACAGTCTCCGTTGTCCATGGCTTCGGCCACGGCTACGGCCGCAACCTGTCCGAGAACCATGAAGACCGGTTCCATACGTATGGAGCCGTAGGCTATGTGGCTCGCCGAAAAGCATACCGGAACAAGCAGATTGGTGCACTCCGAGCGTTTGGGAGTAATCGAACGGTACGAAATCGGGTACGGGAGCCCGCCGCCGATCTCGACATTGCCCTCGTTCTTGACCATGTCACGCCCGTTTTTGGTTATGACTATGCGCTGGCAGTTGTGCGAATCCATCTGGTAGGCAGCCATGGCTATGCCGTCGTTTACGACCGCACGCCCCTCGCAATCGGCCTGTGTGGCGACATACTCGCCCACCATGCGCCGCGCCTCGCGGATATAGAGTTGCGGCGTCCAGTTTCCGAAAGCCGTGTACTCGTCCTTGGGATAGCCCCACAGCCCCATACGCTTGCGCATGATCTCGGGGACACGCGGATCATTGCCCAGGAACCACAAAAGTCCCTTGGTGTATAGCGTGTGCGCGGCAATGATGCTGTCGCGTTCGTCGTACGACGCTTCGGGATAGGAGTGGTTCATGCCTATCATGTCTGTCGAGAAGCCGCCGCGGTTGTTGATGTCGGTCTTATCGTTCGGCATGCGGCTCCAGATGAAGTAGTCGTTGAGCATGCGCTTGTCGGGCTGGGCCTCGATAAGGCGCAGCAACAGTTCGTAACGCGTCGAATCGTATCCTTCGGGACGCGTTATGGGGATCATGTTGTCGGGGTCGGAGGTGAGGCATATACGGTAATTGTAGGCCTGCACCATCTCGTCGCCCGTGCCGTTCGGCGCAACCTCGGCATCGGATATGCCCCACAGAAGCCCGCTCGACGGGTCGCCCTCGATACGGTAGGGGTCGATGCCGTCGGGGAACTGGTGGCGCGTCATCAGTTCGACGCCGTTGTAAGTCTCGCCGTAGGTGTCGTTCGACTCGCGGCCCACGACATAGCTTACGCCGGCCCGGGCCATCAGGTCACCCTCGTATGAGCAGTCGATGAAGTAGTCGGCACCGACCGTCATCGCAGAATGGGGCTCGGCCGAAGTCTCCACAACGATGGAAGCTATGCGCGTACCCTCCTTCGCAGCCGAGACGATACGACGGCCCGTAAGTACGGTGATGTTTTCATGCCGCAGGTACGAGCGCATGATGCTGTCGGCAACCGACGGCTCGAATATCCACTGTTCGAGGCGTCCGTAGTGCTGCCCCACCTTGCGGTAGAACTCCTTGGCAACGCCCTTGATCACCTGTTTGTTACCTATGTCGGTAAAGCCGAGTCCGCCCGTAGTCATGCCGCCGATATGCTCCGTAGGCTCGATCAGCACGACGCTCTTGCCGCATTGCGCGGCCGAATAGGCCGCAACCACACCGGCAGAGGTGCCGCCGTAGACACACACATCATACGTGCGGCTACGGCTGCAACCCGCCAGCAGCAGAACGGCAAATATTATCGCTGCCGTCCGTCTCATTGCTGCTTCTCGATCTTATAGTCAAACACGGCATTGTCCTTGTTGCTCGTTCCCGACGATACGACCTTCATGATACCGTATCGCCCGGCCGCAGTCTTGAACACCACGACACGGTCGGCCTTGAGCATGTTGGCAAGTCCCGACTCGGCCTCGGTGCAGTTCTCGTAGGCGGCGGCAAGCTCCTCGCGAGTATAGATCGACGCATACTCGTCGACGGTCATAGTCGTCTTCTTGAAGAGCGTGGCGTTGCGTACGGGCCAGTTGGTTATGACGTCGCTCTCGGCACCGTCGGCTACACCGCCCATGGCCGTGACGGTCGTGGCATTGTAGATGGTCGAGGCATTGGTCGTATTGGCTCCGCAGACTGCCATACCGATAGTCGAGGCGTTACCGCTCCAGAAGAGAACTATGTCTATGTCGGCACACTTCTCGTATCCGTCGGCCACGGTGTAGACCTGGCAGGCGTCGACATCGAGGAACGGTCCGTACGAAGTGCAACGGTTCAGACCGACATTGACGCCGTAATACTCGTCGAGTTCGGTCGAGGCCGCACGTATGAAATTGACAGCATAGTCAGCCGTAACCAGGTTGCCGTCGTTGTCGGTAACCTCGAAGGTGAACGTCACGGTCTGGCCGACATCACCGGCCGTCGGTTCATACTCGAAGGCATAGACATCGGTCTTGGAAGAGGTGAAGCCCTCGGTCTTGGTCAACGACTCGATAGCCTCGCCGTTCTTGAGCGTGCGTATCTTCATGAGGCCCGCCGCTGCCGATATGTTCACGTCGAATGCGAGTTTCGGCTGGGCGTCTATGTCGACCTCCGTCGGGGCATCGTCCGGAAGCACGATGTCGACATCGGCCTGCGATGCGTAGACAGAGACCGGATAGTCGATGCTGCCCTCATAACCGTCGGCTCCCGTGGCCGTGAAGACGAAATCGACAGTCTGGCCCGACTGCGAGGCAAGAAGCGTGTAACGGAACTCGTATGTCGCCGAAACGGGCGCGTCCTCGTAGACCTGCTTCGAATTCTCGATCTCCTTGCCGTCGAGAGTAGCAACCAACTGCGACAAACCCGCGGGATACTCCACCGTAAAGGTATAACTTACCTGCGTGCCCGGATACTCGGCAACCGGAGCCTCCGACGTGAGCGCAAAGGGAAGAATGGCAAGATTATCAAAGTGGCAGGATGTTCACCCATCCGTGAGGGGGTATTGCTTATTAGACCGGACACCACTTTGGCAGATGTGCGTAGGTTTGGCGAAGAGTGCCAAAAACGCTGGGGCATCACACCACTCCAAATCTTCCTGCACAAAGACGAAGGGCATTGGCTGAACGGACAGCCTGCCCCGGAGGACAGGGAGAGTTTCAAGGTTGGCGGAAGGTGGTTCAAACCGAATTACCATGCGCATATCGTATTCGATTGGATGAACCACGATACAGGTAGGAGCCGCAAGCTCAATGACGATGACATGATGCAGATGCAGACCTTGGCATCCGACATCCTTCTGATGGAGCGTGGTAAGTCAAAAGCCGTAACAGGCAAAGAACATCTGGAGCGGAACGACTTCATCATTGAGAAGCAGAAAGCCGAACTGCAACGCATAGAAGCCATAAAGCGGCATAAGGAACAGCAGGTAGACCTTGCCGAACAGGAACTCAGACAGGTGAAATCGGAGATACGCACGGACAAGCTCAAAAGTGCAGCCACCGATGCCGCTACGGTTATAGC